>OCTW013389044.1_pt1 | contig 35837 bp, 35 predicted proteins | sample 1539671 | NCBI WGS metagenome assembly OCTW01 (sample SAMN02144230, study PRJEB22623) | gut metagenome | biome: sheep rumen | host: Ovis aries | place: New Zealand
AAAAGCCGGTTCTCGAAATTTGAGAACCGGCTTTCCGGGAAGTGACTGTATTTCAAGTATTTAAAAATGTGGGGGCTTAACCCAAGAAGCTTAGCAGGATACCGGCGGCGACGGCAGAGCCGATCACGCCGGCTACATTGGGACCCATTGCGTGCATGAGCAGATGGTTCGAAGGATCGCTCTCCCGTCCGACGACTTCCGACACACGGGCGCTGTCCGGCACGGCAGAGACACCGGCATTGCCGATGAGCGGGTTGATCTTTCGGGCCGGATTCTTGATGAAGAGGTTCATCAGCTTTACGAAGAGCACGCCGCATGCGGTAGCAATCACGAAGGAAAGGAGACCCAGTCCGAAGATCTTCAGTGACTTCACGCTCAGGAACTTATCGGCTTGCGTAGATGCGCCGACCGTGAGTCCAATCAGGATGGTAATGGTATCAATGAGTGGTCCGCGAGCGGTCTCGGCGAGACGACGGGTTACGCCGCTTTCTTTCAGCAGGTTGCCGAAGAAGAGCATACCCAGCAGGGGAAGGCCGGACGGCACGATGAAGGCCGTGGTCAGGAAGCCCACCACCGGGAAGATGATCTTTTCTTTCTGGCTGACCTGGCGCGGGGCCGGCATCCGGATGAGCCGCTCCTTTTTATTGGTAAGGGCCAGCATGATAGGCCGTTGGATCACGGGAACCAGGGCCATGTAGGAATAGGCCGATACCGCAATGGCACCCATGAGGTCCGGTGCCAGTTTGGAACTCAAGAAGATAGCTGTAGGACCGTCTGCACCGCCGATGATGCCGATGGCGCCCGCCTCGTTGGGCATGAAGCCCAGCAGCAAGGCCAGCAGATAGGCACCGAAGATACCCATCTGGGCGGCGGCTCCGATCAGGATCAGGCGCGGCTGCGAAATCAGGGCCGAGAAATCCGTCATGGCGCCGATGCCCAGGAAGATGAGCGGGGGATACCAGCCCTGCTTCACGCCCTGGTACAGGATGTTCAGCACCGAATTGTCTTCATAGATGCCGATATTCAGTCCCGGGAACATGGGAATGTTGCCGATGATCATGCCGAAGCCGATGGGAACCAGCAGCATCGGCTCCCATTCCTTGACGATGGCCACGGTTACGAACGCAATGCCGATTGCGATCATAATCAGGTTCTGTACCTGGACGTTCGCAAACCCGGTATACTCCCAGAACTGGGCCAAGGAATTGATAATCTGCTCCATAGGGTATTAGGCGATGGTCACGATATCGGCGCCCTCCAGCACGGAGTCGCCTTTGTTTACGTGGATGGCCGTTACGGTACCGTCACTTTCGGCCGCAATCTCATTCTCCATCTTCATGGCCTCGATGACCGCCACCTTCTGGCCGGCCTTGACCGCCTGCCCTTCCTTCACGCTCACCTCGATGATGACGCCCGGAAGCGGGGATTTGACGGCCTTACCAGCGCCTGCCGGCTTAGCAGCGGGGGCGGCGGCAGCTGCAGGGGCAGCGGCTGCAGCGGGAGCCGGAGCGGCCTGGGCTGCGGGTGCGGGAGCGGCAGTGCCCGGCGACGCGAAACCGTCGGCAAGCTCTACATTGTAGCCGACGCCATTCACGGTCACATCCGCCACACCGTCAGCGATGCCATTCACCGCCACAACATACTCATTTCCGTTGATCTTGAATTTGTACTCTTTCATATCGATACTTTTTTATTATTCGGATTGGGGGATAATTATTTCGGCAACTGCCTGAATGTCTGTCCTTTGCGGTTCCAGGCCGAGGGCTGCATCCGGTAGGTGAGGACGAAGCTCTCACTATCGTGTACGCACTCGTTCAGGTACTGGTCCAGGGCCATGCCGATGGCGGCATAGACCTCGCCGCCGAGTTCCTGCTCCAGGGCCAGCGAAATGGCTGCTGCCACCTCGGGCGAGAGGGAACCGGCCGGTGCTTTTTTCACCTTCGGGGCCTTGGGCTTCTTGGGGGAGAAGAGCGAATTGAACAGGCCCCAGAGAATGGCCAGGGCGAAGAATACGACCGAAATGGAGGTGATGGCCAGGATGAATCCATGGGGATCCAGGCGGCTCATCTGTTGTGCCTTGCTTTCGGAATTGGGATCCTTGTTGGGCGCGCCCGGGGTGGGGACGGCGGCATCGGCCTGGGCCTCGAATACTTTTTCCCGCAGGTCGATGGCCTTTTTGACCACAGACTTGCCCGCGGTCAACTGGGCCGGAACAGCCAGGGAATCCACGATGGTGCGTCCGTCGTTGCTGACCAGGTAGACGGTGGAACCCGGTGTCAGGGTGAAGCCGGCATAATAGGTGCCGTCATGGCCGTTACCCGAAGCAAAGAATACGACGCTCTGGCGGGGACCCAGCTTGGTGCGCAGGTCCGTCGGCGGAATCAGGCTCTTTTTCAGGTTGTTACGGTCGTCCGTCAGGAAGCATCCGCCATAACTGACGGTACCCGTAGAGGTATTGTACAACTCAATCCACCCGCTGCGTCGCCCGTAGTCGTCCAGCAGTCCCGTGCTGTCGGGCTGGGCCATGATCTCGGCGATAATCAGGTCCGAGACGTTCTGGGCTCCCAGCAGCCGGGGCAGGACCAGCAGGCAGGCAGTCAAGATGATGTATTTGACTTTCATACGCGGGTCTGCTTAAAGGGGAAGGTTGTCGTGTTTCTTGGCCGGAACGGTCTGTTTCTTGCCGGCAAGCTGCTCCAGGGCGCGGATCACGCGGAACCGGGTGTTGCGCGGCTCGATGACATCGTCGATATAGCCTTTCTGCGCAGCCTGGTAGGGGTTGCTGAAGAGGTCTTCGTACTCCTGCTTCTTTTCCGCGGCGATGCGTTTCTGCTCGGCGGGGTCTTCGACCGCCTTGATCTCCTTGGAATAGAGCACGTTCACGGCACCGTCGGCACCCATCACGGCAATCTGCGAAGACGGCCAGGCATAGTTGAGGTCTCCCCGCAACTGCTTGCAGCTCATAACGATGTGTGCGCCGCCGTAGGACTTGCGCAGGGTCACGGTCACCTTCGGAACGGTGGCCTCGCCATAGGCATAGAGCAACTTGGCACCGTTGGTGATGATGGCGCCGTATTCCTGCTGCGTTCCGCACAGGAAGCCCGGGACGTCCACCAGGGTGACCAGCGGAATGTTGAAGGCGTCGCAGAAGCGCACGAAACGGGAGGCTTTGCGCGAGGCGTTGATATCCAGCACGCCGGCCAGCACTTTGGGCTGATTGGCCACCACGCCCACGCTGCGTCCGTTCATGTGGGCGAAGCCGACGATGATGTTGCGGGCGAACTGGCTGTGTACTTCGAAGAACTTGCCGTCGTCCACGATACTATTGATAATATAGTACATATCGTACGGCTTGTTCGGGTTGTCGGGAATGATATCGTTGAGCACATCGTCCACGCGGGAAACCGGGTCGTTGGTGGGCACTACGGGCGCCTCTTCCATGTTGTTCTGCGGCAGGTAGGACAGCAGCTGTTTGATGGTGGCGATGCCTTCCTCTTCGGTATCGGCCGCGAAATGGGCCACACCGCTCTTGCTGGCGTGCACGCTGGCACCGCCCAGGGACTCCTGGTCCACTTCCTCGCCCGTGACGCTCTTCACCACGGCGGGACCGGTCAGGAACATGTAGGAGGTGTTTTTGACCATCAGGGTAAAGTCCGTGAGGGCGGGGGAGTACACCGCACCGCCGGCGCAGGGACCGAAGATTCCGCTGATTTGCGGGACCACACCGGAGGAAAGGATGTTGCGCTCGAAAATCTCACCATAGCCGGCCAGGGCGTCGATTCCCTCCTGGATACGGGCGCCGCCCGAGTCGTTCAGACCGATGCAGGGGGCTCCGTTCTTGAGGGCCATGTCCATGACCTTGCAGATTTTTTCGGACATGGTTTTGGAAAGGGAACCTCCGCTCACCGTAAAGTCCTGGGCAAAAACATACACCAGACGGCCGTCGATGGTGCCGCTGCCGGTCACCACACCGTCTCCGTCGAAATGCTGTTTCTCCATGCCGAAGTTGGTACAGCGATGCTGGACGAACATGTCGAATTCCTCGAAACTGCCTTCGTCGAGCAGCAGCTGCAGGCGCTCACGGGCAGTGAGCTTGCCTTTAGCATGTTGTGCGTCAATCCTTTTCTGGCCGCCGCCCATGCGGGCACCGGCACGCCGTTCCACCAACTCCTTGATCTTTTCCTGTTGGATGCTCATATTCTCGATTTATCTAAAAGAGGATGGTTCAGGAGAGCCATCCTCTTATTCTTTTCCTATTATTGATTATTCTTCGGGTTTCAGGGTCGTATAGACGTTGGTCACGTCCTCGTCGTCCTCCAGCAGGTCTGTCAGCTTCTGGAGCGTTTCGCGCTGCTCGGGGGTGGCGTCCTTCAAATCCACGTTCGGAATGCGCTCGAAACCACCGGAGATGAGGTCGTAGCCGTTGTCCTCGATGTATTTCTGAATAGCGCCGTAGGCGGTGTAGTCGCCGTAGATGTAGATTTCGCTGGTCACGTTCTCATCCTCGTCCTCCACTTCCTGGCGGAAAACCTCGTCTGCGCCGAAGTCGATGAGTTCGAGCTCGAGCTCGTCCACGTCGATGGGCTTGGCGGGATCCTCTTTCAGGCGGAATACGCATTTGTGGTCGAACATGAAGCTCACGCTGCCGCTGGTCCCCAGCGTGCCGCCGCATTTGGTGAAGTAGCTGCGGACGTTGGCCACCGTACGGGTGTTGTTGTCCGTGGCGGCTTCTACCAGGTAGGCGATGCCGGCGGGGCCGTAGCCTTCATAAACCAGTTCCTTGAAGTCTCCCTGGGTCTTCTCGCTGGCACGCTTGATGGCGCGCTCGATGTTCTCCTTCGGCATGCTCTCGTTGCGGGCCTCGGCGATGAGGGCGCGCAGACGCGGGTTACCTACGACATCGGGACCGCCCTGCTTGACGGCGATGGTGATTTCCTTGCCGATTTTGGTAAAGACCTTGGCCATGTGGCCCCAGCGCTTGAGTTTGCGCTCTTTGCGGAATTCAAATGCTCTTCCCATGGCACCGGCTTATTTGGAGTTGATGCGGGAAATGTATTTGTCCACGTCGTAGCCTTCGATGGACTGCGGATATTTCTCCTTGATCTGCTTGTACAGCGTGAGGGCCTTGTCGGTGTCACCGAGTTCCTCGCAGACCTGGGCGGCCTTCAGGAGGTAGGTGGCGGCGAACATATTGTCGGCCTTGGCAGCGGCTTTCTCGAAATAGCCGAGGGCGGCCTTGTAGTCTTCCAGACCTACATAGGCGTCACCGGTAGCGGCGAGGGCGCGGGCGGCCAGGATGGGCTCTTTGCCATCGTATTTCTTCAGATAATCCAGGGCGGACTGCCAGTTGCCGGCTTCCAGTTCGCAGACACCGGCATACAGATACACGGCGGCGCCGGCTTTCTTGCCATAGTCCTTGATAATCTGGGCGAAACCGGCTACGTTGCCGTCGCCGTTCAGGGCCAGGTCGTATTCACCGGAACGGAAGCTTGCCTCGGCCGGATACAGCTGGGCGAGGGCCTCCGCCTTCTTGGGCTGGAGATAGAATTTCTGATAGGCCAGCACGGCAAGGCCGATGACGATGATGGCGCACAGTACGCCGTAAATGGTTTTCTGGTTGTCGTTGAAGAACTTCTCAATCTTCGAGACGCTCTCGACGACTTTCTCCTGACGCTCGATCTCGAGCTCTTTCTGATTTTCTTTTGCCATATTGTTGTTGTTTTTTTATAATTCTTGCAAAACAGACTGCAAAAATATGAAAAATTGTCCCAGCAAGCAAATATTATTTATATATTTGCATAGATGAATTGAAAATGCCGACACTTGAAAAAATCATAGTCCAGTATTTTCGGAACATTGCTTTCCAGGAGCTTTCCTTCTCTCCCAATGTAAATTGCATTTCCGGCGGGAACGGAGAAGGCAAAACCAACCTGCTGGATGCGGTGTACTACCTTTCTATGACCAAGAGCGCCTTCTCGCCGTCGGACCGTTTCAACTTCCGGTACGGGTGCGATGCGTTCTCCCTTGCGGGGACGTACGCCATGCCGTCGGGACTCTCCAGCGTGATCACGATGAGCGTGTCGTCCTCGGGCGAAAAAAAGGTCCGTCGGGACGATAAACCCTATGCCCGCGTGTCCGAACACATCGGCCTGCTCCCGGTGGTGATGGTGTCCCCGTCGGACAGCGCGCTGGTGAGCGAATCCGGGGAGGAACGCCGGCGGTTTATGAATGCGGTCCTGTCGCAGATGGACCGGGAGTATCTATCTGATGTCCAGCAGTTTAACCGCCTTCTTGCCCAGCGCAACCTGTTGCTGAAAAAGGGTACGCCGGAAGAGGATTACCTGGAGGTGCTGGACCTGCAGATGAGCGGTTATGCGCAGCGCATCCACTCGGCCCGAAAGGCTTTCGCCGCCCAGCTGACCCCCGCGGTTTCCCGTTTCTACGGGATCCTTTCCTCCGGGCGCGAGGATGTGTGCGTGGCGTATCGGTCCGATATGGACCAGGCGCCGCTGGAGGAGTTGCTGCGCGGCTGCCGGGAGCGCGATTTTGCGATGCGGTTTACCACCGCCGGTCCCCAGCGGGACGACCTGGTTTTCCTGATGGACGGCCACCCCATCCGCCGCGCGGGTTCGCAGGGCCAGCAGAAAAGTTTCCTGGTGTCGCTGAAGTTCGCGCAATATGAAATCATGAAGGAGAAGTACGGTTTCGCGCCCATCCTCCTGCTGGACGATGTGTTCGACAAGTTGGACCTGGGTCGCATTTCGAACCTGCTTTCCATGGTGGCGGGCAGCGATTTCGGGCAGATTTTCATTACCGATAGCAACAAGGTCCGCATGGCCGGAATCCTGGATACATTCACGTCGGACCGGGCTTATTTTGAATGCACGGGCGGAACTTTCAAGGAATTGTAGGAGATGGAGACGTACCGGATTCACCGAAAGCAGGCCTTGGGCATGGAGGAAGTCATCGACCAGTATATCCGGTCGATGAAACTGGCGGCTGGGCTGAATACCCAGCGGGTGTTTGCGGCCTGGGACGACGTATCGGGAGCCGGTTCGGCCACCCTGCGCCGCTATTACCGGGACGGGGTGCTCCGGGTGAGCCTTTCGTCGTCGGTGCTGCGGTTCGAACTGGGGTTGCAGAAAGCGCAGATAATCGAGCGGATGAATGCCTGGCTGCTGCAGGATGACCTTTTTATCAAAGATGACCCGAAGGTGGGCCTGGTTAAGGATATCATATTGAAATAATGTTATTTAAGAAACCGAAAATTATTGCGGACAAGGCGATTCCCTTCCTGGAAGGTGTGCTGGAACCCTACGCCCGCATGGTCTATAAAGAGGGGAGGGAAATCGGTCCGGAAGATGTCCGGAATGCCGATGCCCTGCTGATCCGTACCCGTACCCGTTGCGATGCCGCCCTGCTGGACGGTTCCTCGGTGAAAATCATCGCCACGGCGACCATCGGAACGGATCATATCGATATTCCTTATTGCAATTCGCGGGGGATTGTGGTGGTGAATGCGGCCGGATGCAATGCCGGCGGCGTGATGAATTATGTGTTCTCTGCCCTGTACGGGACGGCGGCCCGAAAATCGCTGCGCCTGGAGGGAAAGACGATGGGGATTATCGGCGTGGGAAATGTGGGGAAACGCGTGGAGCGGATGGCGCTTTACCTGGGGTTCAAGGTGCTGAAATGCGACCCGCCCCGCATGGAGGCGGAGGGACCGGACGGTTTCTGCGACCTGGACACCTTGCTGGCCGGGAGCGATATCGTCACGCTGCATGTGCCGCTGTTGCCGGAAACCCGCGGGATGGTGAACCGGGAATTCCTTTCCAAGATGCGTCCGGGGGCGTTTTTTATCAACGCTTCTCGCGGGGAGGTGGTGGACGAATCGGCTCTGAAAGAGGCCATTCCGAATCTCGGACCGGTGATCATCGACACGTGGAACAACGAACCGGACATAGACCGGGAACTGCTGGAAAAGGTGGATATCGCCACGCCGCACATCGCGGGTTATTCCTATCAGGGAAAACAGAATGGTACGGCGATGTCGGTGCGCTCCCTGGCGCGGTTTTTCCGGTTCCGCCAGCTGTATGAGTTTTTCCCGAAAACCGAGGTCCTGGAGCTGGAATCCATCAAACTGGACCTGGAAGGGCGCACGGAAGGGGAAGTGGCGTCGGTGTTGCAGTACAACTATCCCATTTTTACCGACGATTTCATGTTCCGGATGGATCCGGGAGCCTTTGAACGCCTGCGCTCCCAGTATCAGTACCGAAGAGAATTTTACGTAGATTAATCACATATGGATACTAAAACTTTGGCTCAGATTGAGCGTTTTCGCAAGGGTTTCCCCTGGTTGGATATCGTGGCTCCGGCTACGCCCGGGAAGGGGATAGAGGTGTTGGACGAACAAGCCGCTTCGGAGGCTGCCGCGTATGCGGATAAGGCCCGGGTGGCGGGGAAATGCAAGTTTGTCCCGGCTTCGGGCGCCGCTTCCCGGATGTTCAAAGATATTTTCGCGGGGATGGATGTTTTGCGCGGGGGCGCCGATGTGCCCGCGGGCTCGCCGGTGGCGCGCCTGGCGGCATCGATCCGAGACTTCGCCTTCTATACGGAGGAGGTGTTCGGGACCCCGGAGGACAGCCCGGCCTATCGCCGCAAGGTGGCCGAGAACTTGCTCACGGACAGCGGGTTAGACTATGGCTCCAAACCCAAGGGCGTGCTGAAGTTCCATCGTTATCCGCAGGAGGTGCGGACCGCCCTGGCCGAGCATCTGGTGGAGGCGCAGGAGTATATGCGCAACGCCGACGGAAGCTGCAACCTGACGGTGACCATTTCGCCGGAGCACCGGCCGCTGTTTGAGGCGGCTCTGGCTGAGGTGAAGCCGGTTTTTGAGCAGCGTTACGGCGTCCGGTACAACCTGACCTTTACCTATCAGGACAAGGCGACCGATACCGTGGCGGTGACTCCGGACAATGAACCATTCCTGGACGAGAACGGGCAGATTCTGCGCCGTCCCGCCGGCCATGGTGCCTTGATTTACAATTTGAACCAGGTGGAAGACGAACTGGTCTCCATCAAGAATATCGACAATGTGGCCCACGAGCGTTTCCTGCCCGTGACGGCCCGCTACAAGAAGGTGCTGATGGGCCGCGCCCTGGCCCTTCGGGATCGGATTTTCGGCTTCCTGCAGGCTTTGGATGCCGAATCGGATCCCTGCTCCGCCTCCTGCATCGCCCTTTGTGATCAGATTGAAGCCTTCCTCGCCAACACCCTCTGCGTTTCCCTCCCCGGGGTGGGTGCGGGTCCTGCCGGTGCTACTGCTAGCGCACCTGGCTCTGCTGGTGCTTGCGCTCCTGCCGGTGCTACTGCTAGCGCTCCTGGCTCTGCTGGTGCTTGCGCTTCGGCTGCGGCTGCGCGCGTCGCTCTGCTACGCGCCAAGCTGAACCGTCCCATCCGCGTCTGCGGCATGGTCAAAAACCAAGGCGAGCCGGGCGGCGGCCCCTTCATCATCCGTGCAGCCGATGGCTCCACATCCCTGCAAATCCTTGAAAGCGTGCAGATTAACAAAGATAATCCCGCGGCTGTGGCAGCCCTTTCATCGGCAACCCATTTCAACCCGGTCGATCTGGTTTGCTGCCTGCGCAATTACAAGGGCGAGAAGTTTAACCTGCTCGAGCACGTGGACGAAGAGACCGGTTTCATCAGCAGCAAGAGCTACAAAGGACGCGAGCTGAAGGCCCTGGAACTGCCCGGCTTGTGGAACGGCTCCATGTCCGATTGGAACACTCTGTTTGTAGAAGTTCCCCTGGAAACCTTCAATCCGGTGAAGACGGTCCTGGACCTCCTTCGCCCTGCCCACCAGGCCTAAGGACTTGTCCTTCGTCGCCTGCCCACCAGGCCTTGCGTCTTCGTCCTTCGTCGCCTGCCCACCAGGCCTTGCGTCTTCGTCCTCGCTGCCCGTTCCGGTCTAAGTTGGAGCTCCCATTCCGCACGAGTTGTGCAGGTTAAGTTCTTGATTCACAATCATTTACTAAAATCCGGTTCTTAAATTCTGAGAACCGGCTTTCAGGAACTTGCTCATTAACCTGAACAACTTCTGACAGTGTTCTCCCAGCCTGCTCACAGAAGGGCCTATTTCAATGGGACCTTCCATGCTGGGGGCCGTTTTCATGGAAGGTCGGGGTGTTATGAGGGGGACCTTCCATGCTGGGGGCCGTTTTCATGGAAGGTCACGGGGCGGGGAGCGGGTTAGTGATCTTACTCTGTGGTTTTTTGCCAAGACTAGGATCAATTTGGGGCGTTTTTGATCCTAGTCTGCTGTTTTTTTCTAGAGTAAGATCAGTGGGACCTGGTTGCCGTGGGGTCTGGGTGCAGGGCTAGGGGGTGGAAATGGTGAAAAAGTGGGGTGTAGGCTTGTCGGAGTCAAAAAGACTGACTATCTTTACGCCGGGAAGGAGTTTTGGACTCCATTTTTTATATTATGATTTGTCAAGCATGGTAATTAACGACGAAAACACGTTCCGGCGTATCCGGACCCCTTTTTATTATTATGATATGCCGCTGCTGGAGCAGACGGCCGATACGGTAGCCGAGCTCTGCCGCCGCTATGACATCCATGTCCACTATGCGGTGAAAGCCAATTATGGCCGCCGGGTGATGGAAGTCCTTTCTTCCCGTGGATTCGGGGCCGACTGTGTGAGCGGCAACGAGGTGGTCCGCGCCTTCGAATGTGGCTTCCAGCCGTCCCGGATCATGTTTACGGGGGTAGGGAAGACGGACGCCGAGATGGCGGCCGGCCTGCGTCTGGGCATCCAGGCCTTTAATGTGGAATCGATGGAAGAACTGGCGGTCCTGGATGGCCTGGCCGGACGGATGGGCGTGGTAGCCCACGTGGGCCTGCGCATCAATCCGGGCATCGACGCCCATACCCATAAGTTCATCACGACGGGCCTGACCGAGAACAAATTCGGCATCGCCCTGCGGGATCTGGATGCCGTGATCGATGCCTTGCGGGAATGCAAAAATGTTTACTTCGAGGGACTTCAGTTCCATATCGGCTCGCAGATTACCGACATCGAGGGCGTGTATGCGCACGAGTGCCGGCGGGCCGACGAGGTGGCCGACTACTTCGAGCAGAAGGGTATGCCGGTGCACAACCTGGATCTGGGTGGTGGCCTGGGTGTGGATTATGACGATCCGGATACCCATCCCATTCCGGAATTCGAGCGCTGGTTCAAGGTGGTGGATGCCTCGCTGAAGCGCCGCAAAGACCGCCGCATCCACTTGGAGCCGGGACGGGCGCTCGTGGCCCAGTGCGGCACGCTGGTCAGCCAGGTGCTGTATGTGAAGCATGCTGCCGACAAGGATTTCCTGGTGCTGGATGCGGGCATGAACGACCTCATCCGCCCGGCCCTCTATGGCGCGCGGCACCGCATCATGAAGTTTTTTGCCGCTCCGGACACGCCAATGCATCGTTACGATGTGGTCGGACCCGTGTGTGAATCGTCCGATGTATTCGCGGAAGGGGCGTTGCTGCCGCAGTGCCAGCGGGGCGACCTGGTGGGCCTGCGCAGTGCCGGTGCCTATGGACAGGTGATGTCCAGCCGATACAACCTGCGCGATATGGCGCCGTCGGTTTTCTCGGACCGTCTGGCCGTTGCGCCCATGCGTGAGAGTTTCCCGGAAAAGTAGTATATTTGCAGGCTAATTTTTACGATTATGTTCGAGAACTTACAGGAACGACTGGAACGCTCTTTCAAGATACTGAAAGGTGAAGGGAAGATTACCGAGATCAATGTAGCCGAGACGCTGAAGGATGTCCGGCGGGCGCTGCTGGATGCCGATGTGAGCTATAAGGTGGCCAAGGAGTTCTGTGACTCGGTGAAGGAGAAGGCCATGGGCCAGAACGTGCTTACGGCCGTGAAGCCGCAGCAGATGATGGTGAAGATCGTCCACGACGAACTGGCTGCCTTTATGGGCGGCGCCTCCACCGACATCAACGTGAAAGGCAATCCCGGTGTGGTGCTGGTGGCCGGTCTGAACGGTTCCGGTAAGACGACTTTCTCGGGCAAATTGGCCCTGAATATCAAGAGCAAACGCGGCATGCAGGTCTTGCTGGCCGCTTGCGATACCTTCCGCCCCGCCGCTATCGACCAGTTGAAAGTGCTGGGCGAGCAGATCGGCGTTCCGGTCTATACCGAAGAAGGGGAGAAGGACCCGGTGAAGATTGCCCGCGCGGCCATCGCCAAAGCCAAGTCGGAAGGAATCCCCGTGGTGATTGTGGATACCGCCGGCCGTCTGGCTGTGGACCAGGAGCTGATGGATGAGATTTCGGCCCTGCACCAGGCTGTACAGCCTACCGAGACCCTCTTCGTGGTGGATGCCATGACGGGTCAGGATGCTGTTGAAACGGCCAAGGCCTTCAACGATCGTCTGGATTTTGACGGCGTGGTGCTGACGAAGATGGATGGCGACACCCGTGGCGGTGCGGCCCTTTCCATCAAGTATGTAACCGGCAAACCCATCAAGTATATTTCCACGGGCGAGAAGATGGAGGCCCTGGATGTGTTCCACCCGGAGCGTATCGCCGACCGAATCCTGGGTATGGGCGATGTGGTTTCCCTCGTGGAGAAGGCGCAGGAGCAGTTCGATGAGAAGGAAGCCCGCGAGTTGAAGAAGAAACTGGCCAAGGATAAATTCGGCCTCTGGGACTTCTACAACCAGATCCAGCAGGTGAAGAAGATGGGCAACATCAAGGACCTCGCTTCCATGATCCCCGGTGTGGGGAAAGCCATCAAGGATGTGGATATTCCGGACGATGCTTTCAAGGGCATCGAGGCCATTATCCTTTCCATGACGCCCGCCGAGCGGGACAATCCCGATATCTTGAACGGCAGCCGCCGCAAAAGAATCGCAGACGGTTCAGGAACTTCCCTTCAGGAAGTGAACCGTCTGCTCAAACAGTTTGAGGGTACGCGCAAGGCCATGAAATCTGTCATGACCGGCAACCTCATGGATAAGATGCGCGGCATGCGCCGGCGTTAATCATTTTGCCGATTGGTTTGTCTCGAGCTGTCCCAGGAAGGTGATGGCTTCGCGATTGCGGCAGTTTATATTGATCGAAGCGGAACCATTGTCGTACAGGCGGATGTTGTACTCGTAGGTATCTTCGCTATTCGATGCGACGACCTTGATGTCATAGACACCCGGCTTGACTTCCTTCCAGTTGTAGGAAGTGATTTCCGTCTTGAAATCCAGCGCATTTCCACCTCCGTAGGGAATGTTGGTGGCGCGCCCGAAATACGGCAGCGCAGACTCCAGGCAATTGTCCTCCACCTTGACGAAATACGGATCGGTAAGCGTCTTGCTCGGAGCGCGAAGGGGAATCATCTCCGTGGCGATGATCTTGAAAGAAGCAGCGGGAACCTGTTCACGCACGCTCTTGGCGATGGCAGCCTGCTCGGCGGCTCGCTGCTCGCTGGTCTGTTTCGTGGCGGCGCAGCCAGCCAGCAACAAGGCGGCTGCACAAAAGAAAAGAAGATGTGCTTTCATGTGAAATGATCGGGAAAGGGGTTATTGATGTTGAAATAACAGTTGCATGTCTGCGGCGATGCCTTTCGCGGACAGGCCTTCCGGCACGAAACGCCAGCGGCCGATACGCGCGGGGTCTCCGATGACAGCCGGGTCGATGCTGCCGTGCTCCAGCAAGTAGTTGTAGAGGATGTTCCGGATTTCCGGGTAGTATTCCACAACGCGGTCGGTAATCTTGTCGGTATCGATGCCGATGGCCCGCAGGATGCCGCCGCCACCGCTGGCACGGTAGGATGTCATGGCCACGAAGTAGGTCTTTTCCGGGTCAAAGGGCTGCCCGCCGGCCATCGAAGCAATGTCCACGCGGCTGCCGGAGGGCTTCGTGACATCCACGGTATAGTTGATGCCGGCGGCGGAGTCGAAGTTGTAGGAACGGTTCACAAAGGACCATCCCTGCTGTCCGGTTCGGCTGTCATGGCGCGGGGTGATCTTCAGGATATGTTCTCCCGGTCGGGACACGGTATTGATCCACTGGTCGTATGAATACTCCAGATAATCATGGATCTCGCGGCCGGTCATCTTGACCACATAGAGCTGATTCTCAAAAGGATAGATGGTGAACAGGTCATTATACACCAGGGTCCCGGCCGGAACCGTCCCATTGTAAGTGAGCGGGGCGGCAAAGGAAATCTGGGCGGGGGAGCAGCCCAGGCACAGGGTGTGGACCAGGTTGAGGTAGTCGCACATGCCGGCATAGCCGTCACGGGTGCGCAATTCGGCCTTCAGCTCTCCTACTTCCTTAAGGGTGAAGGCCTTAACGGCTTCGTAATCGGGATGGAATTGCTTTTCCATCACCGTATCCACCTTGCATTTATCTATCGGAATCAGATCGGCCTCGGTCTCGCGGGCGACAACTTTTCCACCCTTCACGGTCAGGCGGATGTGTCCGTGACCCATGAAGCGGCAATGGCTGCCGGAGTTGATGAGGGCCGTGTTCCCCCGGGAGACGACATAGGGACGGTGATCGTGCGAGCAGACAAGGAAATCAACCCCTTCCAGCGAATGCAGCAAGTCCATTCCCTGGCTCTCCAGCGATGCTTCGCCCTCGCGGCCCGTTCCCGAATGGACGGCGACGATGATGACCTGCGGCTTCTCCTTGGCCCGGACGGCATCCACCGTCTGCTGGACACGCGGAATAAGGGATTCGAAGGTGATGCCGCGCCAGACGCTTTCGGCCAGCCAGTTCTTCATATTCGGGTTGGTGAAGCCGAGGATGGCAATCTTCAGCCCGTGGCGTTTCAGGACTGTATATTCCGGGAAATACGGGCTCCCGTCATTGTCTTTGCGGGCATTCCCTGCCAGGAAGGGGATTCCGGCGGCCTTCATTTCGCGGGCGATGCGGTCATAGACCGGATGTCCCGTTTCAATGTCGTGGTTGCCCACGGCGATGGCATCGTAGTCCATGTAGGCGGCCATCCGCGTGTACACGTGCGTTTGCGTGGTATCCACGTAGTTGAAATAGTAGGCGGCATTGTCGCCCTGCAGGCAGTCGCCGGCATCGACCAGAATGACGTTTTCCTTACCCGCGGCGGCACGTACGCTATCCACGCTCCATGCTACGGCCATCAGCGATTTGCGGGTTTTTGCCGAGGTATAGGTGGAATCGAAATAGGTTCCGTGTACGTCGTTGGTGGTGAGCAGCTCGAAGGCGTACTCGCCGTCTTTCGGCCCGCAGGCGCAAACGAGCGCCAGGGCGGCAATGAGCATTTTCTTCATCAGATGGCAGCTTTAAAGCGGTATGTGGTTACTTTTTTGGCGGGTTTCTTGCGGAGTCTGTCCAGGCTAAACAGGATGGAAACCACCTCCTGATGGCCCTGGAAGCCGTCCTCGAAGTGGAAAACCGTGCCTAGTTTCAGGTCCAGGAAGGAGGCGATGTGGGGTTGCCACCAGGCTTCCACGCGGTCGTAAACTCCCGATTTGCCGGCTTCCTGGCCGATGCGGTAGAAGGGCGAGCCCATGTAGAGGTCGCTCCCATAAGAGGTGCCGGCCACGCTGGGGTTGGTGTACAGCGGCATCAGGTTTTTGCCGGCATAAAAGCGGTTCACCAGGCTGATGTTCCAGTGACGGGCCTCGGCATAGACTTCGGCGCCGCCGGGCGTGAGCGTTCCGGATTGCTGCACGCGATCTCGCTGCATGGCCTGCAGCCAGCCCAGGCGCAGGGTCAGCAGTTGGATGCCGGCCATCTTCCCGGCATTCAGCTGGGCGAAGGGCTCCACGAGATTGTCATCCACCACGCCAGGGTATTTGTACGAGCCGGCAAAGTGGTGGAAGGTGCCGGCCCAGCCCAGGGTTAGCCATTCTTTGGGCGTCCATTCGCCGTAGGTGAAGATGACGAATTCTTCGCGGCGGAATTCGCTTTGGTGGCCTTTCCAGTCACATCCCACTTCGAAGAAGGCCTTGGACGTCTGCAGTTGCAGCAGGGCGCCGTCGAAGTTGCGGTCCAGGTGGCGGAGAGAATCCGACCAGAAAGCCTGGGAATAGTTCCCCTGCGAGAGGCTGCGCGGATAGGCGCCGAACACGCCGGTCAGCTTGGCTTTAGAGAAAGCGAGGTCGAAACGATACCAGAGCGTGATTTCGCGAAGAAGGCGCGTGTTCTCCAGTCCCCGGTCGGCATCGTCCGAACCAGCGGCCGCCGGCGTACGGACGGGGTATTCCCCCATGTTCTTGATAATGTCCAGGCCCGCCATCACCTGATGGACGTTGCGGGCGTTCTGCTTGATGCGAAGTCCTACGGACGGGGTCAGGAAGGCTGTGTTGATGGTCATGGAACGGGTAAATGCCTCTTTCCCCGCGTCCATTTCGCGGTTGTCGAAATAGAATTCGAAACCGGCGTCGTATACGAATTCCGGTTTCTGCCCGAAAGCGGACTGGGCCGCCAGCACCGCCAGCAGCAGGAACAAACATCTTCTCATATTGCAAAAATAGTAATTTTTGCTGATACGTTACCTAAAAGGATATGGAATACTTAATTGTAGGTAATATGGGAAGCAAAGAAATCTGTTTCCAACGTTCCTCGTCAATATCATAGACAAGGGTTATGGGATTGTGCCGGTTGGTCGCATTATACACTCCCAAATATAGTTTTTGAGAACATTTTTTAGTTGTCCGGGAAAAAGTGCATCCCAAATCGAGCCGGAAATAAGATGGCATACGGTAATTGTTGATTCCGGAATAGTATTCAATCTTGGTTCCTTCCTGTAATTCAAACATCCAGGGATGAAAAACACCTTCCGGCAGCGTCTCCCAACTACCTGATTGGTATGTCAGCAAGCCGGACAGGATAAAGTCAAAAATATCATTATGCCACAAACGTCCGTTGCCGGTAACATTGAGGATGTGTGTCCGGTCAAATTGAAAAGGGAACGCGATCCCATCGTTGATATAGGGGAACTGTCTGTCTGTCTTGGATAGCGTATAAGCAATTCGCAGGGTGTTTTCCCCATGTATGTATTCTGCAAGAACTTCCAATCCCTTTGATGAACCTGACCCGACATCGACATCGCTTTTCCAACCGGCCAAAGACGGACTGAACAGATTGATGGCATTCCGGTAGCAAACCAGATTCTTCATACTTTTTGAGTAGGCGTTAACCGATAAAGACAGCGCCCCTTTTTCGAAAAAGAGGGAACTGCTATATTGAATGGATTCTTCCGGGAGAAACGATTCGTCTGAAGGGACTATCAAATCCAAAGACCAGCCGGTAGGCAGACCGTCAAGCAAATGATGGAACTGTTTCCGTTTGTCTATTGAAACTTCAAGGCCAAAACCGGGAAGGAAATACAGGCGTCCCGTGAGATCGTATTCCGGATGAAATGAAAGGTCATGCGTCTGGTCCGTCTGGTAAAGATTCAGGCGTCCGGATGTGCGAATAAGGTAAAGATTGTTTTTGCCCTTTTCCCAATGGACGGAAAGGGTGCCAATTCTTGAATAAAGGGAGGATTCTGAAAAGCTGCTGGTGTGAATACCCGGTCTGCGGACATCTGTCAAGCTGAAATAGGCGTTTGGTAAGTAGGATGACTGCGTATACAATAGACCGATACGGAAAACATCAGCACCAATAAGCGGATACGAAGCAGAAAAACGGGCAGACCATTCGGATAACGAGTTTGTCATTCCCAATAAGTTATCAGCCTGCACAGACTGTGTTTGTCCTTGTTGGGAATACAACCGATTCCAGGATAATCCACCATCCAAGCAACCTGTCTGCGTGTCAAGATGATATTTGAGATTAAGAATCGAATTCTGCCAAGACATCTCAGCCTGTGTCTGTCTCCAAGTATAATCGTAAGAATCTTTTGAATGAAAGTAACTTAAAAAAATGCGTTGCTTTCCTGAAATATTCCAGTTAATCTTTCCAAATAAATCGTAGACGGTAGCTTTCGTGTCTTTTAAATCCACACCTGAAATATGGTCTTGTAACTTAAATCCATTCCAAATCATGGCTGTGGGTGACCATCGGGCAGAACCAATAACGGATAGCCGTTCCTTTACAATGGGGACTTTGGCGAGGGAAGATATAAAGGCCGGACTAACGGAGAACGTTCCGGAGAAATGGTTCGCAATCCTGTTTTGGGTTGTCATGGAAATATAGGCATCAGTAAAATCACCTTCATCGGCCGGGAAACCGCTAACACGCACATGCGCATCTTCCATTATTTCCAAGGGAACGGATTGGGTAAACCCTAACAAGTGTGTATTTCCATAGACGGGAACACCATCAAGGGTGATTCTCGTCCCTCCCATATTCCCACCACGGATGTATGCGGCAGAAGAGCCCTCTGCTCCCATGGACACTCCTGGAAGAACTTGAATATATTTTATTATATCGGCTTCTCCAATGGGAGAAATTAGATTATGGACATCTCCGATTCGAACCTGATAACCGTTTATTCCAGAGTTTACAAAACGGGAAGCTTCCTTAATTGACGCAGAAAGTGTATCTCTGACTTCTTCTGTTCGTTGAGCGTAAGCATTGAATGTGAATAACAGAGACAAGACAAAGATATGGAGAATATTTTTCATTGCTCAATAAAATCTCCATTATAGCCTCGGATGGCCGACTCTTCGCTTCTATATAAGATGGCTCCGAAAATGCCAACACCACCGGAAATATTCGTATAGGCATTTTCGTGATTATAGATATACCGCATATCCCTGCCTTTATCCAGTTCCCTTTGATAGATATCTTTCAAGTATAAATCAAGTTCATCGGAGACAATACGTATGTCGAATAAATCACCTTGGTTTGGTGAACATGTGAGAGGGAAATCCGCCAAGAAAATAAAACTACGCGTAGTATATAACGGGTTATTGCTAATGGATAACGGGTCTTCTCCGTTATCAAATAATTGCGGTGAAGGGATGCGGACGAAACCGTCATGCAAGGGGAGGCTTTGATAGGAATCCTTCATCCATCGTTTTGCTTCATTTAGAGAGAGACTCCATAATTTCATGGAATCTAGACTGAAACAGGGAAATGTGCCGACAGTCTTTGAGATTAAGTTGAAATCATCTGCATTAGGATGAGTAGTCCCGATCAGGTTCCCTTCTTTTGGAAAAACCCAAAGATTAGCGCTTCCGTCAAATGGCGCACCAGCACGAACGTCGAAACCTTCGGCGTCTTTATAGGGAATTCGTAATTCGCAGGAATAATATAAATGATCAATTAAGGCTCCTTTTCGTCGTTTCATAAATTGCTTGATATAGACGTTTGGAGGAAAGGTGGTCTTGGCACAAATTATCTCTTGTCCATCTTTCTTTATTGATAAAGAGTATTTTTCTCCATACGCAGGTGTCATTTCTGCATTCCAACGGGTATTATCCTTCTGTTGGAAAGAACAAATTGTTTCCCCCCTTGCATTCATAAGTTCTACTGATAAATCAGAAAGAGAGATGTCTCTGTTTTTTCCGTAGGAAGTCGCGGGGCGAATGTCTATTTCCTGGATATCTGATTCCGTTAAGATACAGTGTACGGAAAATGGTGTTGGGTATCCTGTGTCAAAATCGATTGATTCCACGCAGGAAACAATCACGGTTGATAAGAGTGCCAACCGTGCGGTTAGAGAAATAAACTTATTCCTCATAATAAATAAATGCACAGGCAGAATCACCTAAAGGAGTATAGTAATTGCACCAAATGGAGGTTGGAGCTTGTCCGCTGATTTTACCGGATACCGGGGTCCTGTCGTGGGCTGTTGGGGAATTTTTACATGGATCCATTCCGCTTCGTAATCTATTTCCCGTTCAACGGGATCAATGTATATTTCACCAGTCTTTGCGTTTACAAAAACGTAATGATAAATTTGAAAGCCATTAATAGTACCCGGGTTAGGGGACATGATGACAAGCCATGAACTATAATCAGGAGAATAATATGGATCTTCAAACTGGTCCGCAAAGCTTTGCTTTATTCTTGTGGATGGAGAAAGGATATCTTTCGAAATGACCACAAAATCAAACATACTCCACAAGTCTTCGGTAAGATCGCGGGCCTGTTCCCAGGTTAGCAGACTTCCGTCCGGGTTGTAGTAATTGGATGTGTCTTCGTCTTCCTTGCGGCAAGCTAACGCAAGTATCATAATTAAAGAGAGATAGATGAATTTTTTCATATAATAGCGTGTTTATGAAGCGCAATTTACTAATTTTAATCTAAAAAACGGATACTAATCTTATGAAAAAAATGGATATCTTTGCGCTATTATGATGAAATGGCAGACACCCGTCGCGGAAGGGAAGTGTTCCGTGCCCCTGCGTGCCGGGGATGAAATAATGGTCCTGGGCAGTTGTTTCGCCGACGAGACCGGCCGCCGGCTGGCTGAGTGTGGTTTGGATGTGTGTGTGAATCCGTTCGGGACCCTGTACAATCCCGTCTCCGTGTGCAACAGCATCTCGCGCCTGCAATGCGGCGTCCCCTTTACGCAGGAGGATTGCGTAGAAATGGGCGCCGGCGCGGGTCTGGTGTGCTCGTTCAGCCATCACACCTTCTTTGCACGCCCTACACCGGAGGCTTTCCTGGAACACGCCAATGCGGCCCTGGAAACGGCCTCGGCCCGGTGGAAATCAGCCTCGAAGGTGCTCATTACCCTGGGTACCGCCTGGTGCTGGCGGCATCTGCCGGAAGGGGAAATCGTATCGAACTGCCTGAAACGGCCGGCGGGGGAGTTTTCCCGCGAGCGGCTGACGGTGCCGCAGACGGCGGCCCTGCTGAAATCGCTGGTACAGCGCTATCCCGATAAGTTTTTCGTTTTTACGGTGAGCCCCATCCGCCATCTTTCCGACGGAGCGCACGGCAACCAGGTAAGCAAATCCATCCTCCTGCTTGCCCTGGAGGAGGTCTGCGCCGCCTTCCCGGACAGGACGGTCTATTTCCCTGCCTACGAAATCCTCCTGGACGAGTTGCGGGACTATCGGTTCTATGCCGAGGATATGGTCCACCCGTCCCCGCAGGCGGCCGAATACGTATTCGGGAAGTTCCTTTCCTTTGCCTTTCCGGACGAAGAACGCTCCCGGTTGGAGGAGCGTCGCAAGGCCTTCAAGGCGTCACAGCACCGTCCGATGCATTAATCCAGGCCGGATTGCAGGAAGACGATGAAGCGGTCGATGTTGAGGTCGTATCCGCGAACGGGGGTGAGTTGATTCCCGTTCGCATCCAGAATGACATAGGCCGGCTGGGCGTTGATCCCGAAACGCGTCCGGGCGATGTATGAGTTGACTTTTCCCATTTTCACGAGTTCTTTTCCCTCGGGGGTGACGATGCGGTCCTGCGGGGCGGCGTCGTATTTTTTCTCATCGGTATAAAGGGAGGCGATGATGAAATGCTTCCTCAGGAGGTCCTGTACCTTCGGGTCGCTCCACACGCGGGCTTCCATCTCCCGGCAGTTGGTGCATCCGTGTCCGGTAAAATCGGCAAAGACGCGTTTCCCTTCTGCCTGGGCGCGTTCCAGCGCCTCGCTGAGTGAGAAGCAGCCGGGCAGGCCGTGGGGGATTTCCAGGTCATTGGTACGGGTATAGGAGCGTTCCTGGTATTTCATGGGCGGAAGATAGCCGGAAAGGGCTTTCAGCGGGGCGCCGAACAGGCCTGGAATCATATAGAGGACAAAGGTGAACACCCCGATGCCCAGCCCCAGGCGGGTCAGGCCGATGCCTTCGTCCTTGGGTTCTCCCTTGAAGCGTAGCCAACCCATCAGGTAACAGCCCAGCAGGCCGAAAACGATGATCCAGATGGCCAGATAAACCTCGCGGTCCAGCAGGCCCCAGTGGTAGGTCTGGTCCGGGATGCTGAGGAACTTGAAGGCCAGGGCCACTTCGATGAAGCCCAGGACAATCTTCACGCGGCCCAGCCAGCTGCCGCTCTTGAACTTCTTCAGCACGGAAGGGAAGAGGGCCAGCAGGGTGAAGGGGAGGGCGAAGGCTACGGAGAAGGCAAGCATGGTGACCATGGGCGTCCAGAACTGTCCCTGGGTGGATTTGATGAGGACCGTCCCCACAATGGGACCCGTGCAGGAGAAAGATACCAGCACCAGGGTCAGGGCCATGAAGAAAACGCCCGCCAGGCCGCCCCGGTCGGCGTTTTTGTCGCTTTTGTTGACCAGGGAAGAAGGAAGGGTTATTTCAAAGGCCCCGAAGAAGGAGGCCGCAAAAATGAGGAAGACGGCAAAGAAGATGAGGTTGGGAAGCCAGTGGGTAGCCAGCCAGTTAAAGATGTCCGCCGTGACGGCCGCTCCGCCGATCAGGCGGGTCAGGCCGATGATGAGGCAGATGGGGACGGTGTACAGCAGGACGATGAACAACCCGTACATAAAGGCCTTGAAGCGGCCTGCGGCGGGGCTGGCGGAACCCTTGATGAAAAAGGAGACCGTCATGGGAACCATCGGGAAGACGCACGGGGTGAGCAGCATGGCCAGTCCCCAGAGGATGGCTTCCAGGACCAGGGCCCAGAGAGAGCCGCCGGCCGTCCCGTTGTCCTCGGAAACCGGCTGGGCTTCCTGTAGGGAAGCGGTTTGGGTGGGAATCAGGGGAATCTCAAAGCCCCAGTTCTCCGGGGCGGCGCACAGGGTGTCGTTGCAGCTGTTCCAGGTAATGGTGCCTTTCAGCATGGCGTCCGGTGCGGCTGTCCGCACGTGCTGGACCAGGATGATGCGGCGTTCGAAAATCAATTCGCCCGAGGCGGTCTGCCGGGGTTCGCCCACTTCCTGTGGCGCTCCTTCCAGGGTAAAGCCTTGGGGCTCAGCGAAGTCGATCTCGGTGGCCGAATACTCGTCGCGGAGGCTGTAGGTGTGCCAGCCGTCGAGAATCTTACCGGTAAAACGGACTTCCAGCAAGCCGTCTTTCAGGGCGGAAACGCTTGTGCTCCAGGTGACCGTTTGTTCCGGAGCCTGGGCAAAAGCGGCGGCGCTGAAACACAGTACCGCCGCCAGTATGCTGAGGATTCTTCTCATAAAGGGAAGGAATTATTTTGCGTAGGCCACCGAACGGGTTTCGCGGATCACGGTAATCTTTACCTGACCCGGGTAGGTCATTTCGTTCTGGATCTTCTGGGCGATGTCGGCCGAGAGGGCGGCGGCCTGCTGGTCGCTCACTTCCTCTGCGCCTACGATCACGCGCAGCTCACGGCCGGCCTGGATGGCGTAGCTCTTGGTAACGCCCGGGTACGAGGCTGCCAGGTCTTCCATGCCTTTCAGGCGCTTGATGTAGGATTCGATTACCTCGCGGCGGGCACCCGGGCGGGCGCCGGAGATGGCGTCGCCGATCATCACGATGGGGGAGATGATGGAGGTCATCTCAATTTCCTCGTGGTGGGCGCCGATGGCGTTGCAGATTTCGGGTTTCTCCTTGTACTGCTCGGCCAGTTTCATGCCCAGCAGGGCGTGCGGCAGGTCGGGATCATCCTCGGAAACCTTGCCGATATCGTGCAGCAGGCCGGCGCGTTTGGCAATCTTCGGGTTCAGGCCCAGTTCGGATGCCATGATGGCGCTGATGTTGGCCACCTCGCGGGAGTGCTGCAACAGGTTCTGGCCATAGGAGGAACGGTATTTCATGCGGCCGATGAGTTTCACCAGCTCGATATTCATTCCATGGATGCCCAGGTCGATGCAGGTGCGTTTGCCGGTTTCCAGGATCTCGTCTTCCAGCTGCTTCTGTACCTTGGTCACGACCTCTTCGATGCGGGCCGGGTGGATGCGGCCGTCCACCACCAGCTGGTGGAGGGACAGACGGGCCACTTCGCGGCGGACCGGGTCGAAGGCGGAAAGCAGGATGGCGTCCGGGGTATCGTCCACGACGATTTCAACACCGGTAGCGGCTTCCAGGGCGCGGATGTTGCGGCCCTCGCGGCCGATGATGCGTCCCTTGATTTCATCGCTTTCGATGGGGAAGGTGGTGACGGCATTTTCGATGGCGGTTTCGGAGGCGGTACGCTGTATGGTGTTGATGACAATGCGTTTGGCCTCCTTGGTGGCGTTCAGGCGCGCCTCGTCCATCATGTCGTTGATATAGGCCTGTGCCTCGGTGCGGGCCTCGGCTTTCATGTTCTCTACCAGCATGTTTTTCGCTTCTGCGGCCGTCATGCCGGCGATGGCTTCCAACTGCTTGTTGGCCTGGGCGCGCAGCCCTTCGAATTCCTCGGTCTTGCGACGGAGGTTTTCCTGCTGGGCCTGGAGGCTGTTCTGCAGATTTTCGGTGTCGCGGAGCTTTTTCTGGAGGTCGGCATTCTGCTGGCCCAGGGCGCTCTCTTTCTGTTTGATCCGGTTCTCGGCCTCGCGCAGCTGGTTGTTCTTTTCGTTTACATGCTGCTCGTGCTCGGTCTTGAGCTGGAGATATTTCTCCTTGGCCTGCAGGATCCTTTCCTTTTTAATCTGTTCCCCTTCCGCTTCGGCGGCGCGGAGAATTTCCTCTTTCTGGCCTTTCAGCAGCAGCTTCCGGACCACTATGTAGACAGCCAGCGCGACGATTGCGCCGATGATGGCTCCTATCAAATACTGTAACATACAAATATCTTGTTAATTAAATTTTTCCTGTCAGGAAAAAACCGCCGGTCGTTTGTCTTAGACCTTACCATGTAAGATTTGGGTTCCGCTCCGTTTCAAACTTCCGGTGGAGATGCATAAAAGCACCTGACCCGAAGGCCCGGCCTGTCATCCTGGAGCGAGAGGGCCCGGTTCCGAAGAACTTTGTTGAAATAAGCACGCGGGACCGGCGGGATGTTCCTACTATGTCAAAGTTGGGAGAGGTAGTCGTCCGTGTCTTTTTTCAGACGTGCGGCTTCGTCGGCGAGGGCCTCCATCTTGCGTTGTGTGGCCAGGCGGCTGACGGTTTCGTTCAGTGCCACGAAGGAAAGCTTGTCTGCAAGGGAACGTTCCGGGAAACGGGCATCATAGGCGGCGATCTTTTTGTTGATCGTCTCGGCGGCGATCCGCATCAGCTGTTCCATCTCGGGAGAGCTGGCTTTCAGCGGATAATCCGTTCCTGCAATCTTTATGGTAATACTCTGTTCCATCCTACTTTTCCAGCAAGGAGATGCATCGGTCGATCTCCCGGATGAGTTTATCCATCTTTTCCTTGGCGACGACATTGCTGCCGGCGGGGGCCATAAACGCCGCGGAGAGTTTCATCGTGTCGATTTGCTGCTCCAGTTCGGCTATCTTCTCTCTGCAGTCCGTATTCCGTTGCTCGCTTTGTGCCAAAGCCTGGCGGAGCGATTCGCACTCCGCTTTCCGAGCCTCGTACAACGCGATAAGCCGTTCGATATTTTGTTTAACATCTTCCAGCATGTTCCGGAACTCTGCAATTTATGCAAATATAACAAATTATTCTCATTAATGATAACAGTATTGGGGATTTTTTTCTACCTTTGAGAAAAATAGACCCAACGTGATGAAGGAGATTCATTTCGGCTTGCTGCCGCGGATTCTCGTGGCGATTGTCCTGGGCATCGGCTTCGGTTGTTTCCTGCCGGGTGTCGTGGTTCGTGGTTTTGCAACGTTCAACAGCATTTTCAGCCATTTTCTCCAGTTCCTGATTCCGCTCATTATCATCGGCCTGGTAACGCCTGCCATTGCGGAAATCGGAAAGGGTGCGGGCGTGCTGCTGGCCATCACCGCCCTGATCGCCTATCTGGATACGGTTTTTGCGGGCTGTTTTTCCTATCTGACCAGCGTGCTGGTCTTCCCGAAACTGATTACCGGCGGACCGTCGGTGTCGGAAATCGCGCAGGCGGAAGAAGTCCTGCCCTTCTTTACCATTGAGATTCCGCCGATGACAGATGTGATGACGGCCCTCGTCTTTTCCTTCACGCTGGGCCTGGGCATGGCCTTTTTCGGCTCGCAGCAACTCAAGGGGCTGGCGTCCGAATTCAAGGACATCGTGGTCAAAACCATCGAAACGGCCATCCTGCCCCTGCTGCCGATTTATATTTTCGGCATCTTCCTGAGCATGACCTATACCGGACAAGCCTGGAGCGTATTGAAAGTTTTCGTTTCCATCATCGGGGTGATTTTCCTGATGCATATCGTCCTGCTGGTGCTGCAGTTCTGCGCTGCGGGCGCCATTACGCACCGCAATCCCTTCCGGCTGCTGGGTACGATGATGCCGGCCTATTTTACCGCGCTGGGAACCTCTTCCTCTGCGGCGACCATCCCCGTAACCCTGAACCAGACCCTCAAGAACGGGGTTTCCGCCGAAGTGGCGGGCTTCACCGTCCCTTTGTGTGCAACCATCCATTTATCGGGCAGTACGCTCAAGATTGTCTCCTGCGCGGTGGCGCTGATGATGATGCAGGACATGCTCTTCGACGCGGGAATGTTCCTCGGCTTCATCCTCATGCTGGGCATCATGATGGTGGCGGCTCCGGGCGTGCCGGGCGGCGCCATTATGGCGGCCCTGGGCGTGCTGGGCTCCGTGCTGGGCTTCGGTGAACAGGAACAGGCGCTGATGATTGCCCTGTATATTACGATGGACAACTTCGGCACGGCCTGCAACGTGACGGGGGACGGTGCCATTGCCCTGGTGATTGATAAATTTTTCCGAAAAAGAACGTAAGAGCATATGAGAGATTACGGTTATCTGCGAATCATGGCCTGCTCGCCCCGGGTGCGGGTGGCCGACGTCCGTTTCAACTGCGAGACCATTACGGAAGCCATCGAAGCCGCCGATGCGGCCCGGGCCGCCCTGGTCGTGTTTCCGGAACTGTCGCTGACCGGCTATACCTGCGGGGACCTCTTTGGACAGAACCTGCTCATTGACAAGGCGGAAGAGGCTGCAAAGGAAATTGTCCGCGTGTCGCGCGCCAAGGCGGTGACCATTGTGGTGGGCGTTCCCGTCCGTTTCGGCGGGCACCTGTACAACTGTGCCGCCGTCATCCGCAACGGCCGTCTCAAGGGCCTGGTGCCGAAAACCTACCTGCCTACGTATAATGAATTCTACGAGGGCCGCTGGTTCGCTTCGGGTGCCGCCTTCCTGGGCTCTCCCGAGACGGTGAAATATGCCGGACAGACCTGTGTATTGGCTCCGGCGCAATTGTTCAGCATCGGCAAGGCCTCCTTTGCCGTGGAGCTGTGCGAAGACCTCTGGACCCCGGTTCCGCCGTCTTCCTGCCACGCCCTGGCCGGCGCCGAGGTCATCGTGAACCTGAGCGCCAGCAACGAAGTCCTCCTGAAACACTCCTACCGCCGCAGCCTGGTGGCGGGCCAGAGCGCCCGGACCGTGAGCGCCTACGTGTATTGCGGGGCGGGTTATGGCGAATCGACCCAGGATGTGGTGTTTGCCGGCTCCTCCTTCATTTGCGAGAACGGAACCTTCCTGGCCGAAAACGAGCGTTTCCGGATGGACGGCTCGTCGGTGGTGGCCGATGTGGACATCGAAAAACTGACGGTCCTCCGCCAGAAAGAAAATACCTTCCAGGCCATCCTGCCCGATGGACATCCGCTGCAGGACAATTATTTACGGGTCGATCTGGGGGAGGGCCCCCAAACCGACTTCGAGGAAAAACTGTATCGGACCGTGGACCCGCATCCCTTCGTCCCGGACGGGGACGCAGGGGAGATTGACCGCCGTGCCCGGGAAGTGCTTTCCATCCAGGTGACGGGCCTGGTCTCCCGGCTGGAACACATTGGCTGCCGGACGGCGGTGATTGGCATTTCCGGCGGTCTGGACAGCACCCTGGCCCTGTTGGTGACGGCCCTGGCCTTCGACCAGCTGGGATGGTCGCGGGACCGCATCCTGGGCATTACCATGCCCGGCCTGGGCACCTCCGGCCGCACCAAAGGGAATGCGGTGGACCTGATGGCCGCCCTGGGCGTAAGTGCGCGGGAAATCTCCGTGGTTCCTGCGGTAGAACAACATTTCCGGGATATCGGCCACGATCCCAAGGTACTGGATGCAACGTATGAAAATGCGCAGGCTCGCGAGCGTACACAGATCCTGATGGATGTGGCGAACCAGGAAAACGGGATTGTGATCGGGACGGGCGACCTGTCGGAACTGGCCTTGGGCTGGTGCACCTACAACGGGGACCAGATGTCCATGTACGGCGTGAACGCGGGCGTGCCCAAGACCCTGGTCATCCACCTGGTACGCTGGGCGGCGGAAAACCGGTTCGGCGAAACCGGCGGTCATGCCGGCCGGCCGGTTCGGGAGATCCTCCTGGACATCGTGGATACGCCCATCAGCCCGGAACTGACGCCCTCCGACGCCTCGGGCGCCATCGCCCAGAAGACGGAAGACCTGGTGGGCCCGTACGAACTGCATGACTTCTTCCTGTACCATTTCTTCCGTTTCGGCACTTCGCCGGCCAAACTGTATTTCCTTGCCCGCAAGGCGTTTGGAGACAAATACGACGCGGAAACCCTCCGGAAATGGCTGCGGAAATTCTACTGGCGGTTCTTCAGCCAGCAATTCAAGCGTTCGGCCCTGCCGGACGGACCCAAGGTGGGGTCGGTATCCCTCTCGCCCCGTGGCGACTGGCGTATGCCATCCGATGCCAAGTCCAGCCTGTTCCTGGCTGAACTCGACACCTTATAGGTTTCGGGAACCGCTTTAGCGGTCGTATTTGCGGTGGACGGTGAGGTAAATGCCTCGCCCGAGGAAGTACACCCCGATGAGCAGGATGGCGATGAAGGTGAAGGTCTTGCCTTCGCCGTTCACCAGACCGGCTATGCCCCAGCCCACGGCAATCAGTCCCATGATGTAATACAGGAAAAAGAGGTATTTCATATCGCTACAGGGCTTCAATCATTTTTTCGAAGAGGGCGGTCATCTTGACGGCGGCCGCGTCTGCGGCTTTCACCACGTCGTCTCCGTCGTTCACATAATCCTCGGCATAATCGTCGTGCGCCTCGTTGGTGATGACGGACATGCCGAACACGGGCACGTCTGCGTGGCGGGCTACGATAACCTCGGGGATGGTGGACATTCCGGTGGCGTCGCCGCCGATGATGCGGATGTATTTGTACTCGGAAGGGGTTTCATAGGTCGGGCCGGTGCCGCCGTAATAGACGCCTTCTTTCAGGGGGATGTTCATCTGTGCGGCCAGCTTTTTCGCCAGGGCGATCAGCTTCAGGTCGTACGGGCGGGTCATATCCGGGAAGCGCGGGCCGAATTCATCCATGTTCGGTCCGATGAGCGGATTCGGGAGCTGGTTGATGTGGTCGCGGATGATCATCAGGTCGCCCACGTGGAAATCGTAATTCACACCGCCGGCCGCGTTGGAAACGAAGAGGGCTTTGATGCCCGCCAGGATCATGACGCGGATGGGGAGGGTGACCATTTCCATCGGGTACCCTTCATAATAATGGATGCGTCCCTGCATGGCGATGACGGTCTTTCCGCCCAGCTCACCAACCAGGAAGTTGCCTTTGTGGCCGATGGCCGTGGACACCGGGAAGCCCGGAATTTCGCGGTAGGGGATGACGACAGGATCTTTGATTTTCTCACCGAGGCGTCCCAGGCCGCTACCCAGGACGATGCCCACCTCCGGCTGAAGGCGGTTGTCTTCGATCACCTTTTTCACGTAGGCGGCTGCCTTGCGGATGTGCTCCAGACGCTCCTGGAGGATTTCAGCGGTATTGTATAGCATATTGAATTATGGGTTAATCAGTTTCTTAAGCATATCCTGGGCGTTGTGGAGGATTTCCTTTTCGCCTTCCACCTGCCCGTCGCGCATCAGGACGCGTCCACCCCGGATGACGGTGCGGATGCAGTCGCTGTGGGCGGAGTAGATGAAATTGGCTGCGAAGGGGGCGGGGGACAGGAAGAAGGTATTGTCCGTGTCCACGAGGAAAAAGTCTGCCAGGCAGCCTTCGGCGATGCGTCCGGCGTTGAGGCCCAGGGCTTTCGCGCCGTTTACGGTGGCCGTTCCGGTCAGTTCATCCAGCGGCAGGGCGGTCGGATCGCTGCGCCAGGCTTTCTGGATGATGGCCGATGTCTTCATGGCTTCCAGCATGTCCAGGTTGTTGGACGATGCGCAGCCGTCCGTTCCGAGGCAAACGTTCGCACCCGCGTCCCGCAGTTCCTGATAACGGAATTTGTACCCCGAGGCGAGTTTGGTGTTGGAGTTGATGTTGTGTACGCAGGAGACGCCCCGCTGTCCGAGGATCTCTACATCTTTGTCGCTGAGCCAGAGGGTGTGGGCGGCAATGACGTCCGGTCCCAAAACACCCAGGCGGTCCAGGTATTCGACAGGGGAGAGACCGCCGTGAAGTTCCTGGCAGTCAGCCACTTCCTTCTGCGTCTCGGAAACATGGATGTGGATCTTGAGGCCGTGTTTGCGGGCGAATTCCGCTGCCCAGATAAGGTTGGATTCGCTGACGGTATAGATGGCGTGGGGAGCAACCGTGAATTGGGCATCTCCCTCCCAGCGGAGCGATCGCTCATACTGGCTTTCGCATTCCTCCCGCTGGCGGCTGATGGCCGAAGGATCCCCGTGGTCCAGAATTACATAGGAAAGGACGGGACGCACGCCCATCTCCCTGGCGGCCCGGTAGGCCTCGTCCGGAATCCAGTACTGGTCGTTGAAGGTGGTGGTTCCCGTCTTGATCATTTCCAGACAGGCCACCTTGGTGCCCCAGTAAATGAAATCTTCGTCAATTTTGGACTCCAGGGTCCAGATGTTGTCCAGCCATTCGTGCAGGTCGCGGACATCCTCCGCGATACCGCGCATCAGGCTCATGGACGAGTGGGTATGCATGTTGATGAAGCCGGGGAAGGCTACCTGCCCGCCTGCATCGAGGATTTCTACCCCTTCCGGGATGGGAAGGCTCCCCGTGGGACCGATGCGGAAAAACCGTCCGTCCCGGATGTCGATATCGCTCGGGCGTCCTTCGACGGTAACGTTCTTGATAAATATTGAATTCATATCCTTGTGGTCAATTTCTCAAAGATACGAATTATTTTTTGAAAAAGGAAAGACGAAGGCCTACCTGGGCGCCGAAGTGGTTGCCGGATACATCTCCGAAATCGGCAAAAAGGCCGTAGGTGATGCGGGCGAATCTGAGCACGCCGTCCACCTCTCCCATGAAACCGGTATAGATCTGGTTGGCGGGCTCGACGGGCCGGAGGTAAGTACCCCAGGTGCGGGTTCCGGTCAGCATCAGCTTGTAGGGATACCGTTCATCTTTCAGCAGATAACCGCTGCAGGCAGCGTGGAAGGCCACCAGCCGGTTGTTCCAGACGGGGCTGTTGCCTACGGCGTAGGAGCCGGTCTTGATGAGGGACGGATCGAACAGGAAGAGGGACGTTCCGAGGACGCGTCCGTAGTGGGTCCAGCCGCTGCGATACTCCAGGTGGTTGAAATAGTTGTCGTCTCCCCCCAGCACAATCCTGCCATAATACGGGTCGGAGGGGTCCTGGGCCGCTTTTTCTTCCGGAGTGGCCGGTCGGTCGTGGGCCTCGCCGGACTGGGAACGGGTATATTGGAATTCAACGAGGGCATCCGTAATCCAGTCCAGGCGTTTGTGCCGATGGACATGGACCGTCCAGTTGCCGTCCGGGAAGTTTTGGAAGTACAGGCCGGACTTGTCCTCGAAGGGGGAATCCTGCTGGAGATTCAGGGTCCAGGTATCGAACCGATAGCTGAGCTGGAAGGATTTCAGGCCGATGTGGTTGCCCAGACGGCTCTCCTGCGATCCGGCCGAGGCATCGTCGCCACCGGAGGAGAAAGTGATGATTTTCAGGTAGTTCTTCAGGGTGACTTTGCCCAGGTCGTACCCGTTGTCGCCGCCCCACTGAGTCCACAGTTCCAGGGATCCGGTGAGTTTGAGCCGGTCTCCGATGTCGATGCGTCCGCCAATGAGGGAATTGTGCACCAGGGCGTTCTTGGCAAAGCGGGCATCCATGGTGCGATAATCACCGAAACGGCCGAATAACCAGACGATTTTGCGGGTTCCCGGAATGGCGAACGGGGCGATATCCAGGCTGTAACCCGGCATGGAACGGGCATTCCCGCTCATGATGAAATTGCCGCCCGTGAGCGACAGGGTGCCCAGGGAAGGGCGGTCTGCCAGATAGCGCTGGGGGTGCCGCCACAGGCCGGCATCCAGGCTGATTTTCTTCCAGCGCAGGCCGGCATAGAGTTCGTCGGCAAAGAAGTCGCTGTTCCGGGACAGATTTCCGGCGACGGCGGCTCCGGCGTGCCACTGAATGGTATTTGCTTCGTTATAAGGAAGTTTCGCGCCTACCAGTGCGACGGTGGAATAGGCTCCTTCCGGGAAGATTCCGTATTGGTTTGCCCCCATCCAAAAAGGCGAACTGCCACCGCTTGCAGCGGCAGCAGTCAGCCAGGTGTAAATGATAATGTCTTTCATTTAAAACTCATCCTCCCGCTCAACATGCTCGTGCTCTACGATGGGTTCTCCATGCAAGCACTGTACCTTAATGTACTCGATGGCATCGTTCAGCCCTTCCTTGAATTTTTCGAAATCTTCCTTGTACAGGAAAACCTTGTGTTTATCAAAGACAAAATTTCCGTCCCGTTCTTGTCTGCGCTTGCTTTCCGTGATGGTAAGATAAAAATCCTTGTTCCCACGGGTGGCCTTTACATCAAAGAAGTAGGTCCGCTTGCCGGCGCGCACCGGTTTGGAATAGACATCCTCAGCATCTTCTCTATACATAACTCACTGTTTTATAAGTCAATGCACAAAAATAAGGAAATTTCTGAAATTCTGCATAACTTTGTAAAAATATTTTGACAGATTTTTATGCTCAACCGAAGGATACTGCGGATCAAGGCTTTCAAAATTCTTTATGCGTATGCGGAGAATCCGGCCATGACCCTGAAAGAAGCGCTAAAACAGCTGGCCATCTCTTGTGAGGCCACGCAGGATTTGTATCTCTATATGCTGGGAATCGTGGCGCCGCTTACGCAAGAGGCGGCCCTGCGCATCGAGGCGGCTCGCGGGAAATTCAACCCCACCGAGGAGGAACGCAACCCCAATATGAAGTTCGCCCGGAACGCCCTCGCACCGCTGCTGGCGGAAGATATCGACCTGCAGAAGTTGTTGGAAAAGAAAAAACTTTCCTGGGAGCAGCAGGATGCTTTCCTGTACAAACTGTACGCATCCATCCGCACGAAAGATTATTTCCGGGCTTATATGGAGAATCCCGGAACGTCGCTGGAAGAGGATGTGGCCCTATTCGTCCGCATTTTTGAAGAAGAATTCGTGGACAGCCCCGAATTGGCATCCATCCTGGAGGATATGAGTATCTGGTGGAACGATGACCTGGCCTATGCCTTGACCCTGTGCTGCCAGTCCCTGGAGAAACTGGCCAAAGGTGGACGATGGACCCTTCCGCCGTTGTACAAGAATACCGCCGACGCCGATTTCGTGACCAAACTGCTGACCTCGGCCATGGCGGGTTACGGGCGCTATTCGGAGATGGTGGCGTCCCATACGGCAGAGTGGGAGCAGGACCGGCTTTTCGCCACGGACGTGGCCCTGATTGCCATGGGTCTGGCCGAGGCCGTGACCTTCCCGGAGATTCCGGTGAAGGTGACCATCAACGAGTATGTGGAGATTTCGAAGTTTTACAGCACGCCCCGCAGCCGCTCTTTTGTGAACGGGCTGCTGGACAAACTCATCGGAGAGATGGGCGCCGAGGGCCAGGTGGTAAAATCGGGCCGCGGACTTTTGTAGATTTTTTAGTAGATTTTCAACCTTAATTAAATTAATATGAATATGTTAATGATTCTTCAAGCGGCCCAGCCGGCTGGGGGAGGGAATGGCTCTTTCCTCATTATGATGATTGCCATCTTTGCGGTGATGTGGTTCTTCATGATCCGCCCGCAGCGCAAGCAGCAGAAGGAGCTGGAGAAATTCCGCAATGAGTTGAAGAAAGGCGACAAGGTCGTAACCGCCGGCGGCATCTACGGAACCGTCGATGAGATCAAGGAAAGATACGTCCTGCTGAAGGTGGACGGTGAAACCCGCCTGCGCGTGGACAAGAACTCCCTCGTCCGGGATTATTCGGATGCCCAGCAGCAGCAATAGGAAACGAGGAAGGGACCTTGCGGGTCTGCTGTTCTCGCTCCTGTTGGCTTTCAGTATCTGGCTGATCCATAATCTTTCGCTGAATTACACCCAGGTGATCGCCGTTCCCGTAACGGCGCGCAGCAACATCGAGGGACATCAGGAACTGTCTTCCAATTCCTGTGAAGTGGCGGCCCGCTGCCGGATGAACGGTTTCGCATTATTGCGGCACCGTAACCGGTCGCATACCGAAACCTACACGGTTTTCTTCGATGCGGCCGACCTTCGTCCGGATGGCGGAGACCTTTTCTCGGTGGTATCCGAACAGCTGGTCAATTATTTCAGCGAGATTTTCGGCGACGGTGCCATCCTGGAGTCGATGGTGTCGCGGAGCGTCCAGTTCCGCTTCCCGTACGAGAATCACCGGAAGGTCCCGGTGGTTCCCGTGCAGTCGTTGTCGTTCCGTCCGCAATATATGGCGCTTTCGCCCATGGTGGTGCAGCCGGATTCGGTTACCATCTACGGCGAGCCCTATCAGGTCGATGCCGTGGACGCGGTCTTTACGCGGACCATCGAACTGAATAACGTCCGCAGCGGCGTGCATGGGATCGTCCCCATCAACCCGGTGAACGGCATCCGCATGAGCGCGACCGAGGTGAGTTACTCGATGAGTGTCACGCGGTATGTGGAGGTGACCGCGAGCCTGCCGGTTTCGGTACGCGGGGTCCCGGCGGGCAAGACGCTTTCCGTCTATCCCTCGCAGGCCGAAGTAACCTTCCGCTGTGCGTTTCCGGTGCTGGAGAGTCCCGAGGAAAAAACGCGCTTGTATATTGACTATGACGATTTTGCGAGTTCCATCAACGGTCGATGCGTGGCCCGTCCGGCAGGTTTGCCGATGGGCGTTATCGAATGCCGGATCGAACCGCAGGTTTTTGAGTGTGTAGAACGAGGGAGACACTAGGCATGAAAACGGTCTTGGTTACAGGCGGAATCGGCAGCGGCAAATCGGCTGTCTGTGCCTACCTGGCGTCTCGTGGCGTTCCGGTCTATGATTCCGACAGCCGCACCAAGGCGCTGTACACGTCCGATCCCGCCTTGCTCCCTGCCTTGGAATCCGCTTTGGGGATTTCCTTGCGGGATGCGTCCGGAAAATTCGACCGGCATGCGCTCGCTGCCGTTATTTTTGCGGATACCGATGCCCGTACGACCCTCGAAAAAATTGTCTATCCCGCTGTGCTGCGGGATTTTCTTTCCTGGCGAGAAGCCTGTTCCCATGCACCTTGGTGCGGATACGGGACAGTTCCTTTCGTGGTGATGGAAAGCGCCGTCGCCGCCCACAAAGCTCCGTTTGATGCCGTCTTCGACAAGATCGTTGCGGTAGCGGCTCCGCTGGAAACCCGCGTGCTCCGGGCCATGGAACGAGACGGGGCCACGCCGGACCAGGTACGGGAGCGCATCCACAGCCAGGAGGACGCCACGGCCCTTGCCGATGCCGTTTTTGACAACGGCGGCCCAATTGCCTCCATCCCTTCCCTCGCCGATCAACTTTTCCTCCATCTCTGGCAATAATCCCATCCCTGCCTTCACTTCTGCCTTCACTTCTGCCTTCCCCCGGAAATTCCTGCGGTCCCCGGAAGGTCCTGCGTTTTTCCGGGGTTTCCTTGCGTTTTCCCCCTGGACCTTCCACGCCAGTGCCCGTTTTCCCGGAAGGTCCTGCGCTTTTCCGGGGGACCTTCCATGCCAGAGGCCGTTTTCCCGGAAGGTCCTGCGTTTTTCCCAGGGACCTTC
>OCTW011509298.1_pt1 | contig 35834 bp, 31 predicted proteins | sample 1539671 | NCBI WGS metagenome assembly OCTW01 (sample SAMN02144230, study PRJEB22623) | gut metagenome | biome: sheep rumen | host: Ovis aries | place: New Zealand
CCTGCTTGCGAGTTCGAGCCTCGTAATCCGCTCCAAAGGCTGTTGCAAAAGCGACAGCCTTTCTTTTGTTCCGTTGTATCAGAGCGCCACTTTGCCAAGTGGGAAATCTGCAGAAACAAACGTTTCTGCTACCGAGTTCGAGCCTCGTAATCCGCTCCAAAGGCTGTTGCGTAAGCGACAGCCTTTTTTGTGTCTGCAAGCGCCACCTTGCCAAGAGTGAAGTCCGCAGGAGCAGAGCTCCCTGCTTGCGAGTTCGAGCCTCGTAATCCGCTCCAGAATTGAAGCCCCTTCGATATTCGGAGGGGCTCTTTTTGCACAGAGCGCCGCCTTGCCAAGTGTGAAGTGTCAAATCAGGGATTTGCCTGTCGAGTTTGAGCCTCGTAATCCATTACATGAGTTTGGTTTATTTTGCGGATTTAGCTCATCTGGGGCTCACACGCTTGTGAGCATGCCACACACTTGCCAAGTGTGGAGTGCGCAGAATCAGAGACTCCTGCTTGCGAGTTCGAGCCTGTGATCCGCTCCAGAATTGAAGCCCCTTCGATATTTGATGGGGTTCTTTTTGCACAGAGCGCCACCTTGCCAAGTGTGAAAGCCGCAGAATCAGAGATTCCTGCTACCGAGTTCGAGCCTGTGATCCGCTCCAGAATTGAAGCCCCTTCGATATTTGATGGGGTTCTTTTTGCACAGAGCGCCACCTTGACAAGTGTGAAAGCCGCAGAATCAGAGATTCCTGCTACCAAGTTCAAGCCTCGTAATCTGCTCCAAAGGCTGTTGCGTAAGCGACAGCCTTTTTTGTTCAGTTGTATCAGAGTGCCGCCTTGCCAAGTGTGAAGTGTCAAATCAGGGATTTGCCTGTTGAGTTCGAGCCTGTGATCCGCTCCAGAATCAAAGCCCCTTCGATATTCGAAGGGGTTCTTTTTGCACAGAGTGCCACCTTGCCAAGTTGTGAAGTCCGCAGGAGCAGAGCTCCCTGCTTGCGAGTTCGAGCCTCGTAATCCGCTCCAAAGTCTGTTGCAAAAGCGACAGCCTTTTTTGTGTCTGCAAGCGCCACCTTGCCAAGAGTGAAGTCCGCAGAATCAGAGATTCCTGCTACCAAGTTCGAGCCTGTGATACGCTCCAAAAAGCTTTTAGATAATCTGGATGGCTTTTTTCTTATGTGCAACCTTGCCAAGAGTGAAGTCCGCAGAATCAGAGATTCCTGCTACTGAGTTCGAGCCTCGTAATCCGCTCCAAAGGCTGTTGCATAAGCAACAGCCTTTCTTTTGTTCTGTTGTATCAGAGTACCACCTTGCCAAGTTGTGAAGTACGCAGGAGCAGAGCTCCCTGCTTGCGAGTTCGAGCCTCGTAATCCGCTCCAAAGGCTGTTGCATAAGCGACAGCCTTTCTTTTGTTCCGTTGTATCAGAGCGCCACCTTGCCAAGTGTGAAAGCCGCAGAATCAGAGATTCCTGCTACCAAGTTCGAGCCGTGATACTTTTCATAGGCAGTTTTCACTCTGTATCATTGGAATGAGATATGTTGTACAAATTAACATACATTTGTGTGTTTTGACTATTGACAATGAGAACATACAATTGTATAATGTAGAAAAAACATACAAATGTATGTCATTAGAAAGGGTGAGCTTATGATCAGACTTCCGGATACAGAATTCTCCGTTATGAAGGGCTTGTGGGAATATGATACTCCCATATCTACGGCAGAGCTGCGTGTACATCTCGAGAAGCAGAGACCATGGAATATGTCCGCTTTGCAGGTAGTGCTGTCAAGGCTTGAGGAAAAGGGCTTTGTTAAAAGCGAAAAGCAGGGGAGAAACCGATATTATAAAGTGCTGATCTCAGAAAAGGAATACACCGGCAGCGAGAGCGGCACATTTTTCGGACGATTTGGGAAAAGCGGCGTCACCGACCTTGTGGCAGGACTTTATGCTGACAAAAAGATCTCCGATGATGATCTGAACGAACTGATGGAGTATATCCGCTCATTCGGAAAGTGAGGTATATATGCACTATAACTTTTTTGAACTTCCATTTGTCTCGTATGCTGCAAGTGTTACTCTCTACATTATCCTTGTGCTGCTCCTGACCGAGCTCATCCGCAGATGCTTTTCAAAAAGCAGGCGGGGCTTTGCTGTATACTTTATCCCGATCTCACTATTTTTATTTATGTTTCCGGTCCACACAGAGCTATTGCCCGGGATAATACGCATAAATGCTTTTGATATGCTGCTCTGGTCATATTCTCAAGCAAATACTGATTTTGTGGATCTTGGCCTTATACAGGGATACGGCACGACTGATCCCGAGGCCTCTGATCTCACACTCTCTGAAATGCTCTTTGCCGTGTGGCTTATAGGCTTTATAGTAAGCGTGGTTATCGAGATAGTAAGGTACTGTCGGCTAAGACATGACATAAGCCTGTATTCGATCAAATGCGCTGATGAACGTATACTGTCCTGCATATCCGAAAATAGTAAGGGAAAAGCGCCTTCCGTTCTCATTTACAGCAGAGCTTCTACACCTTTTGTAACAGGACTGTTTCGCCCTGTCATACTCCTGCCTCATACGGCTTGGTCGGATGAGGAGCTTCGGCTGATACTGCGCCATGAACTTACCCATATCAGAAGAAAGGATATACTTGTAAAAATTATCTTTGTGGCTTTTCGCTGTCTGAACTGGTATGATCCTTTGATCTATATACTGTGCCGCAGAGCCTTCGAGGATATGGAATTCTCTGTTGATGAAAGCGTAACACGGGGTTCAGACAGCGAAGAAAAGCTCTCCTATTCTCAGATGATCATTCATACAGCTGCGGGGAAAAGCTGTTCGGACTGTACTACCTGTCTCAGCCTCAGCGGGAAGGTGCTGAAAAAGCGGGTGGATGCTATTATGCTGGATAGGCACACCTCTCTGATACCTACCGTACTTGCTCTGTCTGCTATGCTGACTGCATATTTACTTATCATCCCGGTGTCCTACCCGCCACGGTGGGCAAACAGCAAGATACCCGTAAACTTCGTGCCGATCCCCATTGAAAAGGATCCGATCATAACCGATGAATCACTCAGGTCTGTTGTGGCAGAGAGCTTTGAGGATGCGGGATATACATATCTTGAGACCCTTCTTGAAAACTATATGCGTGATGATATCCCGGAATATTACCGCATTACAGATTATCACATTGAGCATACATCCGGAGTCGACAATACTACACAATACTCTACAACAGGTTCATTAAATGATACTGATATGCATATTGTGCGCTACCGCTATATTTACAGGACATACAATGAATGCGGCAATACTGTTCACGACAAGCAGCTGCCCTTACCAACATTCAACGGCCTGAACAGAAATGACATAGTCTCATTTGTAGTACACTTAATAGGTCCCTCTGACAAGGAGGGGTTTTATACCTATCATATTGATGAAATAGGCTCTGACAACCTTTCATCCGTACATACATCCTTCTATCATTTCGAGAATTTCATCCCGTCCATAGAGCAGTATTACAGCCACCTTGCCTATGGAGGCTTTCTTGACAGGGATAATTCCGACAGTGAAGCACTGGCTCATGACGTTACAGAGTATCTGCATACCAATAATATACCATCGGAAAGCAAGTCTCTCGGCTTGTTTGAATACTGTGGATATGACTATGACCTTGAAACAACACAGGCGACAATCTACGGGAATGTCTATACAGCCGCTCCCCATGGTGTAAAGATACAGATATACCCGCCATGCTCCTCTTTCCATATCACAGGGAATCTTGTGACCATCACCTGTACAGACCTCTACCCTTCAATAGAATACCATGACAGCTTTGATGTGATAGATTTTCAGGGTATTTCGGACACGCCCAACGCAGAGAATGCAAAGGCACGGCTGGATCATATGTCAACACCCCGTGACGGAACAGATTTTACAGTATTGGATTATAGGAACATCAGGGAAGAAAACGGCTCCTACTATGCCGATGTGCGCTTCAAAGGCAGACTGGAGGGAGTATACTCTGTCATGAGCTTCATCAATGACCATGGCGGAGAAGACAACTGGTACTTGGAGCACGTTAAGATAATATAGCATAATCCTGTTTCTTACCACTATACCAATCTCTGACAAATAAGCCACATTATAAGATGTATAGTCAGAAATACTGTGGCTTATTCTGACAATGAGCAACAATTAACGAATGATGTCAAAAATTTGATTATAATGAATATCCCGTCAAGTTTACTTCTGATTATACAGTTGAAAACTTATGTAATAAAATCCAAAGATTTCATTTTTTAAAGTATTGACAATATCGTAAATTTATAGTATAATAACAATGAAGAAGATGTGACATTGTACAGTTGTGCCTGTAGAAATGTAAAATCTTTGTAAACATTTTAGAAAAGGATTGACAAGGCTATGACAATGCGGTATACTCTCGCAAGCAAGCAAGCAAGCAAGCAAGCAAGCAAGCCATAACTGTGCCCTTTTCACAATTTCATCTGTAATGAGCGTATCACATGGGATAGGTGTTTTTCGTGTGGTACGCTTTTGCTGTCCGGGGCTCGATGGCTGAAAAATGAACAGTAAAATACAAATATTAAAGGAGGTTACTATGACACACAAAGTTAAAAGCAGGCTGATGAACATATTCATGGCTCTTGCACTGGTCATCAGTGCATTGGCTGGCGTTTTGCCCGTCCCAAGCATAAAGGCAGAGGCAGAGCCGGATTACCTGACTTTCACCGCAGAAGATGACGGCTCTTCTGTTACGGTAAATCTTAAAAATGGAACACTTGAATACAGCAAAAACAATGAAGATTGGGCTGCATATAAGGCGAATAAAAAAGTAACACTCAATAATGGTGAAAAAATCCGTTTTCGTGGAAATGGCAACAGTGTATTATTTAGCCAAGTAAAACATGTGAAAACCACAGGTAAAGTTGCTTGCAGCGGTAATATCATGACGCTTTTGAACTATACAGATCCTGCAAACGCAACAATTGGAGAAGAGTGCTTTGCGTATATGTTTAGCGGCTGCACCGGGCTGACATCAGCCCCTGCGCTCCCTGCAACAACTCTGGCAAGCAGCTGTTACTATCAGATGTTTTATGGCTGCACCGAGCTGACATCAGCCCCTGCCCTCCCTGCTACAACTCTGGCAGACAGCTGTTACTATGATATGTTTTACGGCTGCACCGGACTGAAAGAAGCACCAGCCCTCCCGGCTACAACTATGGCAAACAAATGCTACTATGAGATGTTTTATGGCTGCACCGGATTGACAAATGCACCTGCCCTTCCTGCAACAGCTCTTGCAAATAACTGTTACGATAGTATGTTTTACGGCTGCACCGGGCTGACATCAGCCCCTGCCCTTCCTGCCACAACTCTGGCAAATAACTGTTACTATCAGATGTTTTATGGCTGTACCGGACTGACAGAAGCGCCTGCGCTCCCTGCAACAGCTTTGGCAAAAAGCTGTTACTATAGTATGTTCAGCGGCTGCATCGGTCTGACAGAAACACCTAAACTGCCTGCAACAACTCTGGCGACCTTCTGTTGTCAAAGTATGTTTAGCGGCTGCATAGGTCTGACTGAACCACCTGTGCTCCCTGCAACATCTTTGGCTGATAGTTGTTACTCGTATATGTTTTTCAACTGCACAGGGATCAAGCTGTCGGAAACGCAGGATAAGTATTATAACACAGAATACAGGATCCCTGCTTCCGGTGAAGGCACAACAGCCAACAATCCGCTTAGTCATATGTTTAGGGATACCGGCGGGACATTCACAGGAACACCCAGCATAAATACTATTTACTATATCCATAAGGAAGCCGCCGTAACTTACACCAAAGTTGAAGCCAAAGCAGCGACTTATGAAGAAGCCGGCAACATTGAGTATTACACGGATGGGAATGGCAATTACTACACCTGTGACAACACAGACTATACCCTGGTAACTGCTGATGCTGTTGTTATTCCTAAACTCACCGCATATATGCAGATAGATACCGACAGCAGCAACGGCGTTGACGTAAACATCTGCGCTCCGCTACCCGAGGGTGAAGACATCAGTGATTACAGCATTCAGCTCGGTGATACCGTACAGCCTTTCAACGCTTGCAGCACCGTTGAGATCAATGAGAAGACCTATTATCTTGTGAAGGTCACCTGTCCTGCCAAGCACATGGCAGACGAATATGCCTATGCTGTATTGAAAAATAATGCAGCTCAGGCAGGTGCAAGCGGAACGGTATCTGTCCGTGGGTATGCAGACTATGTTATTGGCGGAGAATATACTGATCCCGTTAAGAAGATATGCCGTGCGATGCTTGCCTATGGTACAGCTGCACAGACTTACTTCGGGCATAATATCACTGACCTTGCAAACAGTAACAACAGCACAGGCGAAGGCGCAGATTATTCAAACGTGACTGTTCCCGAGAGCGTGTTTGATAAGACCGGGCTGAACAAAGCCCTTGCACAAGCCCCTGTTGAATACGTGGGCATGAGCCTGACACTCAATCACGATACCTATATTTCCCTCGCATTCAAGGTAACAAGCGGCACTCAGGAAGAGGCTGTTGCCTATGTGAACGAAAACTTTACTCTTGGCGGAAAGGCTGTTTCGGCTGAGAAAAACGGCACAAAGTTTGTTGTTATCAGACAAAAGGACATCTCTGTCAAGAACCTGGTGGATGATATTGCACTGGGCTTTGGCAATACTAATTATACGGTCAATGCAATGCAGTATATGACGCTTGTAAATGCCGGCGAGGATACAAATCTGCAAAATGTATGCAAGGCACTCTATAACTATCATCTTTGCGCGATAGAGTAAGGAGAGATCAGAATGGAAAAAAAGAAATATGCGGATCCCGAAACGGAGATAATAGTGTTTCAGGCTCTGGATGTTATGTGTGCATCCAATCTCGTACTCGAAGAGAATGAACTTCCGTTCCAGTCATGATGAAGAAAGGCTATATAACCTCAAAACAGAGATCAAGGAGTTTGGGATAGATGGTGTCATCATGACATCACAGGCTGAAACTCCCATGCCATGGATACCGATTGGTCAGTGATGCTGAGAGCTTCACATATTCGCAGGCTATAACTTGCTGTGTGCGGATCGGCAACATCATCCGACAAAAAAGATATGCTGCGCTCAGCCCGTAAGGTTGAGCGCAGCGTTTTCTTTTCAGAGGGCTGCCGGCAGCATGCAGCCAAAAATATGTGAACTGCCGCTTTTTTACGCAAGAACGGACAAACTTCTGATATCTTTACAGTGTGATGTACTTCACCCCAAGCTTGCGGAGTTCTTTCCTCATCTTCTGTACATTATCATCAGGAAAACGCCTTCCGATGCAGTTTTCGAGCATAACGACCCTGACCCCTGTTTTTACTGCGCCCTTTGCGGTAGCTCCTACGCAGCCGCACTCGTCCAGACCGCACAGTATGACCTCATCGTAGCCCTTCTTTTCCATGTGCTCTCTGAAACTCTTTGATGAATAGGTATCGGGGAAATTCTTCTCAAAATACAGGTCAGAGACAATATCAAGTCCGCCGTACAGCTCTGCCCCTTCTGTCCCTTTTATGGAAAAGCCTATGATCCATTTGTTGGTGATGATATTGGGGAACATCTGCGCAATGTAGATAATATCTGCGCCCTGCTCCTTGTAGAATGAGACTGCTTTGTTCACGGAATCCACCAGTTCGCCTGTGTTGTATGAGAACATAGGCTTTCTTTTATCCCACAGGTAGTCGTTCTGCATATCTATGACTATTAGTGCTTTTTTGTCTTCCATATGATCACCCCAGAATAATGATGAAAATATTATATCATAATGAATATTCCGTGTCAATAATATTTTTGAAATATTATTGAGAAACCGATATAAAAAAAGATTGAGAATTAATCCGAAATGTCTTGTAATATCTTTTAAAATATGGTATAATTTACAGGATTATGTACATCAACTAACAGTAAAGGAGCGTTCAGATGCACAAGGAATTTCTGATGGGCAATGCAGCCATTGCCCTTGGTGCCATAGCCGCAGGACTGGATACAGTGTCAGGCTATCCGGGGACGCCTTCATCCGAGGTGCTTGAGACCGTTGCAAAACACAATGACGGCCATATATATGCAGAGTGGAGCGTAAATGAAAAGGCCGGTATGGAGCTTGCCGCAGGCGCTGCATACTGCGGTGCATATTCTATGGTGACAATGAAGCAGGTGGGACTGAATGTGGCTTCCGACCCGCTGATGAGCCTTGCATACATAGGTGTAAAGGGCGCTATGGTGGTGATGGTGGCGGATGACCCGGGACCCATATCCTCCCAGACAGAGCAGGATACACGCACCTTTGCTGCATTCTCAAAGCTTCCCTGCTTTGACCCCTCCACCGTGCAGGAGGCTTACTGGATGATAGGGGAGGCCTTTGAGTATTCCGCAAAGTACGGTACTCCCGTGCTGTTCAGACCCACTACCCGTGTCTGTCATGCCTATGCATCAATAGACGTGCTTGACAGGGACGAATACAAAACACATGAAAACGGCGGCTTTGTAAAGGATAAGCGCTGGGTCATCTTCCCGCAGCTTTCCTATAACAGTCACATAGCCATAGAAAAGCGCAACAGGGAGCTGGGGAGCGTTTTTTCCGGATATAAGCGAAATGTCCTTACTCACGGCACCCTGTCAAGGAACGGCAAGCGCCTTGGGATAGCAGCAGGCGGCATATCCTATGCCTATGTATCCGAATGTATCGAAAGCCGAGGTCATGTGCCTGCCCTGCTGAAAGTCTCCACACCATTCCCTTTCCCCGAAAAGCTGGCTGTGGATTTCCTTTCCAGTGTGGATGAGGTGCTCTGCCTTGAAGAGCTTGATCCGGTCATAGAGCGTGAGCTTGTGTTCCTGTGCGGCAAATATCATCTTGATACTGTTATAAGAGGGAAGTACACAGATGATGCGGTATTGGCGGGGGAAAACTCCGCTGACTATACCAAGGAAACTGTTTGCCGCTTCTGCGGGTATGATGTGGCTTTGCCTGCGGCGCTGCCTCAAAGCCCGGAGCTCCCGAAACGCCCGCCGGTGCTGTGTGCAGGATGCCCTCACAGAGCCTCCTTCTATGCGGTAAAACGTGCTATGAAGGTGGAAAAGGCTGTATTCTGCGGTGATATAGGGTGCTATACCCTTGGCAATGCAATGCCCCTTGACATGGTGGATACCTGCCTTTGCATGGGTGCAGGGGTGAACATAGCCCAGGGCATAGGCAGGATAGAGCCTGATACAAAGTGCTTTGCCTTCGTGGGCGATTCCACCTTCTTTGCCTCTGCGGTGACAGGGGTCATAAACGGTGTATACAATCAGGCGGATATGGTGCTTGTAGTGCTTGACAACTCCACCACCGCCATGACAGGCCATCAGCCTCATCCCGGCACCGGGCGCACAATGATGGGAGAAGTCGTGGAAAAGGTAGACATTGAAAGCGTTCTGCGGGGCGCAGGTGTCACCGTTGTTGAAACGGTGGATCCCTTTGATCTTGCCCATGCCATAGAGGTGGTGCGGCAAACTGCCGAGAAAAAGGGTGTCAAGGCTATCATTTTCCGTTCTCCCTGTGCCGTGCTAATTAAGCCCTCAAAGCCTCTTGCAATTGACAAGTCCCGCTGCACCGAATGTAAAAACTGCATAAGGCAGTTAGGCTGTCCCGGGCTTGTGCTTGACGATGAGGGCAGGGCGATGATAGAGCCTGCTCTGTGTACAGGCTGCGGACTGTGTGCGCAGGTCTGTCCTGCACACTGTATAGGAGGGGCTGGCAATGACTGATCTTATCATTACGGGTGTTGGCGGTCAGGGTATCGTCCTCACATCAAAGCTGATAGCGGCGGCTGCAATGGAAAAGGGCTATGATGTCATGAGTGCGGAGACCATCGGCATGGCGCAGAAGGGCGGCTCGGTGGTGAGCTGTCTCAGGATAGGTAATGCTATAAAGGCGCCTATGTTCCCGAAGGGCTCCGCTGACATACTCATAGGCTTTGAGCCTGCCGAGACGGTAAGAATGCTGCCGTATCTGAAAAAGGGCGGCACCGTTATACTGAATACTCACCCCATAATGCCTGTAACGGCGGCACTGACAGGGGGTAGCTACAGCGGCAGTGACATGGTACACTACCTCGAAAGCCTTGATATACGGCTTGTAAGTCTTGATGCAGATAAGCTGTGCCGTGAGGCAGGCTCACCGAAGGTGCTCAACATGATAATGCTTGGGGCAGCGGTAAACAGCGGGGTACTTCCCTTTACCCTTGATGATGCCGAGGCTGTTATGCGAAAAACGGTGAAGCCTCAGTTTGCTGAAATGAATGCAAAGGCGCTGAGATGCGCAGTGACAGCTTAACGCTTAAATACATAAAAAGGACTGATAATCATGAAGATCTCTGAAAAACAGCTTGCACAGGTAAATGACAGAATTAAAGCCCTTATCAATGCAGACAGCTTTTACGGGAAAAAGCTGAAGGAGGCGGGTATCACCGAGGTGCGCACTCCGGAGGACTTTGAGTCGCTGCCCTTCTCTGAAAAGAAGGATCTGCGTGATGCCTATCCCCTGGGGCTTATGACAGCCCCCGAGGAGGAGATAGTGCGCATACATTCATCATCGGGCACCACCGGCAAGCCTGTTATCATACCCTACACAAAAAAGGACGTGGAAGACTGGGCTACTATGTTCGCACGCTGCTATGAGACAGCAGGCATTACAAGCAAGGACAGGATACATATTACCCCGGGCTATGGTCTGTGGACAGCAGGTATAGGCTTTCAGGCGGGCTGCGAAAAGTTAGGTGCAATGGCTGTGCCCATGGGTCCCGGCAACACGGACAAGCAGCTGGAGATGATGACAGCTCTTAAATCTACAGTGCTGTGCGCTACATCCTCCTATGCACTTTTGCTTGCAGAGGAGATCGCAAAGAGAGGGATAAAGGATCAGATACATCTGAAAAAGGGTGTTATCGGCTCTGAAAGGTGGAGCCAGAAGATGCGTGACCGCATATCCAAGGAGCTTGGCATAGAGCTTTACGACATCTACGGCCTTACTGAGATATACGGCCCCGGTATCGGCATAAACTGCGAATATAACACAGGGATGCACATTTGGGACGACTTTATCTACCTTGAGATAATCGACCCTGTAACGGGAAAGAATGTGCCTGACGGCGAACAGGGTGAGATAGTCATAACCACTCTTGTAAAGGAGGGCGCACCCCTTATCCGTTACCGTACACACGACTTGTCAAGGATAATCCCCGGAAAGTGCCCCTGCGGCAGGGAATATCCAAGAATAGACGTTATAGCCGGCAGAACGGACGACATGATGAAGATAAAGGGCGTCAACGTGTTCCCCTCACAGATAGAGGAGGTGCTGGGCACATTCCCTGAAATTTCCTCTGAGTATCAGATACGCATATCCCACCTTGACGGAAAGGATACCATGCGCATCTATGTTGAGACCACAGGCGACAACAGCTTTGCTGACCTTTCGGAGCGCATTGCGGCAAAGATAAAGAGCGCCATCGGCTTTACACCCATAGTAAAGGTGGTGGAGATAGGCGTTCTGCCCCGCTCCATGAAAAAGACAGCCCGTGTGATAGACGAGAGATTTGACTGATGAAGAAGCTGAAAAATGCGGATGAGCTTATCGCCCTTGCGGATAGGGCGGGCATACTTCCGTACTTTGACTGCGGTGCGGGGCTTTCCGTATGGGAATGTACCAACACCCGGGACTGGTGGACAGATACACAAGCTGATCCCTGGGTGTGGCGTGAGGTGGCTGCAAGGAGCCGCAAGGTGGTTTACAGCAAGCTGTTTGGGGGAAAAGCGGGGTTTGTATCCCTACGACTTTTCCCTGACCTTGCCAACATCCGCCGTGACGGCTACGACTTTGATGCCCGATATGAGGACGGCCTTGCAAAGCTACGGGAAAAGCGCATAATGGACTGCTTTGACAATGAGCCCTTCATACCCTCTCATGTGCTGAAAAGCACCGCAGGCTTCGGCAAGGGGGGAGAGAAGAATTTCCCCGGCATAGTTACCGGTCTTATGATGCAGTGCTATCTCGTGACAGCCGATTTTGCCTATAAGGTAAGCAAAAAGGGGGAGAAATACGGTATGCCCGTGTGTGTCTATGCCCGCCCCGAGGATCTCTGGGACATGAAGGGCTATGACGTGGATATCTCTGTTTCAAGGGCACGTCTTGAAAAGGCGCTGGCTCCCTACTACGATGATAATGTGATAGAATTGCTCATAAGCGGGAAATAGAACAGGAGAATACAATGAAAAAGAACAGATGCTTTGCAGCAGCCCTTGCGGCAGTGCTTTTCACAGGGTGCGGTTTGACCGGGAAAAGCAGTGAGACAGGAGTGCTCACAGATGCATACTCTGCTGCTGAGGACAGCATATCTGTGACAGGGGAGAGCCTTGCTGCAGAGGAGCCCTCGGCACAGGAAAGCACCGTCACAGCGGCGGAAACATCCTCAGCAGCGGAAAGCTCCGAAGATGTGCAGCCTTTAGTGGAAGAGCCGGATGAGCAGGGGTATGTCAACATAAACGGCAGTCTGGTAAGGCTTGCGGACGGTGATGAACCCATAAGCGTGCCGCCTCTGCTGGAGGAGATATCCTATGATTCCGATTTCTATACCACCAACAATGCGGTACGTCACGATATAGCAGAGGCCTTTTCCTGTGACCTTGACGGGGACGGGGCCGATGAGGTCATAGACCTTACAGGGACACGGATAGATGATGAATACTTAGGTGAGGGGCACTTCCCTGTGATAAACGGGGAAGAGGTCACTATGCAGAGCGCATTTGACTTTGACTACAAGAACCTTTTCTACACCGACCTGCCCTGTGTGTATACCGCAGATATAGACAGCTCGGACAAGTACACGGAGCTTGCAATAGTCCACAGTTCCTTTACCAACGAGGTGCCCACCGTATACTACAGATATATGGAAGGGAAGCTCGTGCCTGTGGCGTGCATAGTGTATGATACCCCTGATCCCAAGGAGGATCTCAGGCTCGATGTATGCGGCCTTTCAAGCGTAGTGTTCGGCGCACCTATCATCACTGACGGAAGCGGTACTATCACGGCTGCGTACAGGAGCGACCTTATGCAGACATGGTTCTCATACAGGCACTACACCTATGATGAGGTGAGCAAGAGCTACACTGTGGTGCAGGGAGAGCCTGACTACCCCTTCGGATACGATAACATCAAGGATTATGACAAGTGCCTTTCTCTTGTTGATGGCTACTATACAGGCAATGGTCTGGAGTACCCGAAGCTCATGTGCAGTGTAATGGCGTACAAGGAGCCTGATCTTTCCGCTGAGGCCATCACCATTGAGCCGCAGGATGCCCTTGTGACTGCTCAGCTTGAAGTTCTCCCCGGAGATGTATCAACGGCTGACGGAACATACTTCTACGCTCACCCGGATTTCTGGGCGCACATAGTCACCAAGGGCGGTGAGAGCGGCTGGGTGTATGTGTACGGCGAAAAAACGGCAGATGACGGAGCAGACTCTTATTCTCCGCCCTATATCGTATCCGCAGAGGGCGAGACCGTAGAGGAATGGTATTCAAGCCCTATGCTTTATGACTGATGAACAGGAGGCAGCGTTATGCATAAATTAAAGGTAAGTATCCACAATTCACAGAAGTCAGAGTATATAGACGGCACCATAAGGACTATAGTCAAGGAGTGCTGTGCCCAGGTGCTGACGGACGAGAAATTCCCTGATGATGCGCAGGTGGATGTCACCTTCGTTGACGATGAGAAAATAAGGGAGATGAACCGTCTTTACCGCAGAATGGACAAGTCCACAGATGTACTCAGCTTCCCCATGGGTGAAAACGGCGACTATGACCGCAATCCGGAAAACGGCTGCCTGATACTGGGAGACATAGTTATCTCGGTAGATACAGCCTGCAGACAGGCTGAGGAATACGGACACTGCCTTGAAAGGGAGATAGGCTTCCTCACAGTTCATTCCATGCTGCATCTGCTGGGCTACGATCACATGGAGGAGGACGACGCAAAAATAATGCGTGAGAAGGAAGAGAGATCTCTTATTGCGGTGGGGCTCAGAAGGGAAACGAGCAATGACTGAATACGTGTTTGCCGCCATAGCAGGGCGACCCAATGCGGGCAAGTCCTCTATCCTCAACTGCCTTGTTGGTGAAAAGATAGCCATGGTGACGGAAAAGCCCCAGACTACACGCACCCGTATCACAGGCGTGCTGACTGAGGGGGAGCTCCAGTATGTCTTTATCGACACACCTGGTCTGCACAAGCCTCACAACAAGCTGGGCGTACATATGAACAACGCTGTTGCAGGCGCCATTGCCGACACTGATGTGATCGTATTCACAGCGGACTGCACAAAGGCTGCGGGAGAGGGTATAAAGGCTGCACTGGAAGCAGTATCGGGCAAGGGGATCCCTCTTATCCTTGCGCTCAACAAGACAGATCTTCTGAGCTCCAAGCAGGATCTTATGCCTGTTATTGCGGAGTATTCCTCTCTTGCAGATTTTGATGCGGTCATACCTCTTTCTGCAAAGGAAAATGACGGCATAGACATACTGAAGTCGGAGATAAGAAAGTACGCCAAGCAGGGCCCTCACTTTTTCCCTGATGACAAGCTCACGGATCAGCCCGAGGAGATCCTTATGGCAGAGATGATACGTGAGAAGGTCATGCTGCTCATGCGGGAGGAGATACCCCACGGCATAGCAGTGGGCATAGACAGCCTCAAAGAGGGCGAGACAAAGGCCGGTGAGGACATACTCAATATCGATGCCACCATCTACTGTGAACAGCAGTCCCACAAGGGCATGGTCATCGGCAAGGGCGGCAGTATGCTCCGCAGGATAGGCACTCTTGCCCGTGAAGACCTGGAGGGCTTTTTCCGCATAAAGGTAAATCTTTCCCTGTATGTGAGGGTCAAGGAGGACTGGCGCAACAAGGAAGGGCTTATCAGAAGCTTCGGCCTGACGGAGGAATGACATGATAACCACCGATGGTGTCGTTATCGGGAAACACGATCAAGGGGATAACGGCTGGTATCTGAAGGTGCTTTCCCCGGATCTGGGGCTGATAGATGTGAGTGCACGGGGGCAGAAAAAGCAGGGTGCCTCCAATTCAGCAGCAGTGCAGCTTTTTGCCTGCTCAACCATGTGCCTTAACGACAGGGGCGGGCGGTACTACCTTGATTCGTCCCGTCCGAAAATGCTGTTCTACCATATAAGGGAAGATGTGCAGCTTTTGTCACTTGCATCCTATTTTGCCCAGCTTATCAGCTTTACTGTTACGGAAAACCAGACAGCACGGGATATATACAGGCTTCTTGCCAACTGTCTGTATATGCTGTCGGAGCGATCAGCGGGAGCTGAATTTATCAAGTTCATCTTCGAGATGAGGCTGTGTACCGAACTTGGCATGATACCCGGGCTCTTAGGCTGTGCCGACTGCTACAAGACAGAGAGCACAATGTACTTTGATATACCAGACGGCATTTTTCTGTGCAGGGAGCATTTTCTTGAAAGAGGACTTTCCGGAAGCGGAGACACTGTTGAGATAACCGCAGGAATGCTTGAAGCTATGCGGTATGTGTGCCTTTCCTCCCAGGAAAAGCTCTTCTGCTTCAATACTCCTCATTCCACTATGAGCACTCTTTCACGCATAAGTGAAAGATATGTTAGATACAGGCTGGAAAGGGATTTCCCTGCACTTGACTTCTATTATTCAGTTTCCGCAAAGCAATGAAAAACCAACGCATTAAGGGGGATAAACATGACCACTCTTTACAAAAATCTTGACATCTGTGATGAAAAAAGCCTTACTCACGGGGATATCCTTATTGAAGACGGCACAATAAAGGAAGTAGGGGAGAATATAGACTGTGATGCAGATGAGGTGATAGACTGCACAGGGCTTACGGCAATGCCCGGTCTCTGCGATATCCATGTGCATTTCAGGGATCCCGGATATACCTACAAGGAGGATATCATAACAGGCTGTGCATCTGCGGCAGCAGGCGGCTTTACAGCCGTATGCACCATGCCCAACACATCACCTGTCTGCGATGATCCCAAGACCATTGAATACCAGCGCGATAAGGCCAAGGATACAGGTGTGGATGTATACCCTGTGGGTGCTACGACCATAAACCTTGAAGGGAAAGAGATAGCTGATTATAAGGCATATGCCTCCCATGGGGTCACTATGGTATCCGATGACGGCCATCCCGTAGGCAATGCGGAGGTTATGCTGAAAGCTCTGGAAACAGCCCGTGACAACGGTCTGCTGGTATGCTCCCACTGCGAGGATCTTGACATTGTGAACGGCGGCATCATGAACAAGGGCAAGGTGTCTGAGGAGTTGGGTGTCAAGGGAATAGACAGGGCATCGGAGGACAGCATCGTATCAAGGGAGATAGCCCTTGCAGATGCGGCAAACGCAAGGGTACACATCTGCCACCTTTCCACAAAGGGGAGCCTTGCGGCAGTAAAGGATGCCAAGAGAAGGGGAGTCAAGGTCACCTGTGAAACTGCCCCCCATTATTTCTGCTGCAATGATACACTGCTTATGTCAAGGGATGCGAACTTCCGCATGAATCCGCCGCTTCGTGACGAATCCGACAGGCTCGCAATAATAGAGGGCGTTGTTGACGGCACTATTGACTGCATCATCACAGACCATGCCCCTCATTCCGAGGAGGAAAAGAGCATATTTGAAAAGGCGCCCAACGGTGTTATCGGTCTTGAGACCTCATTTGCCGCTACCCTTACCGCCTTCTATCATACGGGACTTCTGCCCCTGCAGAGGATAGTAGCCCTTATGTCTTCCAATCCACGCAGGATAGCAAAGCTGCCGCCTGTTGCCATAAAGCCCGGGTTCCCCGCAAGGATCGCCATTGCAGATCTTAACAGGGAATGGTATGTGGATCCTTCCAAATTCAGATCCAAATCCAAAAACAGTCTTTTCAAGGGACGCCTTATGAAGGGAAAGATACTTATGACCGTATCAGGCGACAGGATAATATACAGGGATGATGACCTTGATTCAGCCGCAAATGCCGCAGATGAACTTATTTCAAGGATAGTAAAGATGGGCAATCCCACTGTGGCAGGCCTTGATCCCAAGCTTGACTTTATCCCCGAGTATATCAAGCATGAGGCAGTGGAAAAACACGGTAAGACCCTTAAAGCCGCCGCCTATGCAATATGGCACTTCAACAGGGAGCTTATAGATGCTCTTTGTGACATTGTGCCCGCTGTAAAGCCCCAGGCTGCTTACTATGAGATGTACGGTCACTACGGGGTAAAGGCGCTTGAAAAGACCATTGCCTATGCAAAAAGCAAGGGGATGTTCATTATCCTTGACGGCAAACGAAACGACATAGGCACCACCATGCAGGCATATGCCACAGCATATCTTGGCGTGACGGACGTATTCGGGGAGAAGGTCTCCGCCTTTGATGCGGATGCCCTCACGGTAAACGGATACTTAGGCTCTGACGGCATTGCCCCCGCCCTTGCAGATGACAAGATGATATTCACCCTTGTAAAGACCTCCAACCCCTCCTCCGGAGAGCTTCAGGACAGACGGCTGTGTGACGGCAAGACTGTGTATGAGACTATGGGTGATATGTGCGAAAAATGGGGCAGTGACAACATAGGCAAATACGGATATTCAAACGTAGGTGCGGTGATAGGTGCCACATACCCTGAAATGCTCAGGGAGATGCGTACAAAGCTCCCCCATACTTTCTTCCTTGTACCCGGATACGGAGCACAGGGCGGAGGTGCCGAGGGCGTTGCAAACGGCTTTGACGAAAACGGACTGGGAGCTGTCATCAACTCATCCCGTGCCATAATGTGCGCCTATAAGAAGGAGGGCTGCGACGAGCATGAATTTGCCGAGGCAGCAAGGCGTGAAGCCATAAGGATGAGGGAGGACATCACCTCCCATATTCCCCAGATAAGATTCCCCGGAATGGAGAAGTAAAATGAAATACACGGTCAACACCTATAAACTCATACAAAAAACACAGCTTGCAAAGGGCATATTTGACTTTTGCATATACTGTCCCGAAATAGCAGAAACGGCGGTGTGCGGGCAGTTTATAAACGTAAAGGCGGAGGGCTTTTTCCTGCGCCGCCCTATTTCCATATGCGGCATAGACAGAAGGAACGGCACCTTGCGCATAGTCTTTGAGGTAAGGGGCAAGGGCACTCTGGCGCTTTCAAAGCTGAATACCGGGGATATGATGGATATTACAGGTCCCCTTGGGGGAGGGCATTTCACTATGCTTTCTCCCGATAAAAAGGCTGTCATAGTCGGCGGCGGCATAGGAAATCCCCCTTTGGTGCCCCTTGCTCTGCATTACGGGAAAAATGCGACTGTCATAAGCGGCTTCAGGAATGAAAGTGCAGTCATATTGCAGTCTGACTTTGCCAAGAACGGTGCTGATGTAATACTCTGCACCGATGACGGCAGCGCAGGGCGGAAGGGCTTTGTCACCGATGCTCTGGCAGAAAGGCTTGATGCAGGGGAGTGCGACATTATATATGCCTGCGGCCCTATGGTGATGCTCGAGCGCATAGCAAAGGCGGCAAAGCTTCACGGTATTCCCTGTGAGATATCACTTGAGGAGCGTATGGGCTGCGGTGTGGGCGGCTGTCTTGTATGTGCCTGCCGCATAAGCAGGAACGGCAGCGAGGAGTACCTCCACGTATGCAAGGACGGCCCTGTATTCAATGCAAATGAGGTGATCTTCAATGACTGACAGACTTGCAGTAGACTTCTGCGGAGTGAGATTCAAAAACCCTGTGATACCCGCATCGGGCACCTTCGGATACGGACGTGAATTTGAGGAATTCTACCCCCTTTCCACCTTGGGCGGCATATCCGTAAAGGGTACCACAGGTACCAAGCGCACAGGAAATCTTCCTCCGAGAATTGCGGAAACGCCGTCGGGCTGCCTTAATTCCGTGGGGCTGCAAAATCCCGGGATAGACCACTTTATAGCAGAGGAGCTGCCCTATCTTAAAACAAAGGAGCTTGCGGTCATTGCCAATATTGCAGGCTCTACTGCCGATGAATACGAAGAGATAGCAAGAAAGCTTGACAGCACCGATGTGGATATGATAGAGGTCAACATCTCCTGCCCCAATGTAAAGGCAGGAGGAGCGGCATTCGGCGTTTCATGCCAGGGTGCGGCTGAGATAACAAAAATAGTTCGCTCTGCTACAAAGAAGCCTGTAATGATGAAGCTGTCTCCGAATGTTACGGATATTGCTGAGATCGCCCGTGCCTGCGAGTCTGAGGGTGCCGATGCGGTATCACTTATCAATACCCTCTTAGGCATGAGGATAGATATCAGAACACGCCGCCCTGTACTGCACAACAACACAGGCGGGCTTTCAGGCCCTGCTGTGTTCCCGGTGGCTGTGCGCATGGTATGGCAGGTTGCAAATGCGGTAAAGATACCTGTATGCGGCATGGGCGGTATTTCCACCTGGGAGGATGCAGTTGAGATGATGATGGCAGGAGCCAGAATAGTACAGGTAGGCGCAGCCATATTTGCCGACCCTATGGCACCCGTTAAGATAATAGACGGCCTTTCGGAGTACTGTCAGGCAAATGATATAAATATCAGTGAAATATCAGGGACGGTGCGCCCATGGTAAAGGTCTATCTTATACGTCACGCCGAGGCCGCAGGGAATATAGGGCATTTCATACAGGGACGCACAAATACGCAGCTCTCAGATGTGGGGGAGATACAAAAAGGTTATCTGGCAGAGAGGTTCAAGGATATACACCTTGACAGGATCTATTCCAGCCCCCTTGACAGGGCAGTGCTGACCGCAGAGGCTGTCAACAAATATCATTCCCTTGACATTATAAAGGACGAAGGTCTTATCGAAATGAATTTCGGCGACTGGGAGAACCAGCCCCTTGAAAAGCTGTCCTCAATAGATGAAAAGGCGTTTGAGCTGTGGCAGAACGACATGAAGCACTTCCGTGCACCCCACGGAGAAAGTATGGCGGAGGCATATGACAGGATAGCTGCTGTGGTAGGGCGCATAGCCGGTGAAAATGAGGGGAAGACTATTGCCATCGTGTCTCATGGCATGATGCTAAAGGCATATCTTAACTATGCCAGCCACAATGATATGGAGCACTTTGACAATACCTTCCGTTCAGACAATACAGGGGTCACGCTTGTTGAATACGAAGACGGCAGACCCCGGCTTGTCATGAGAAACGATACATCGCATATCCCGGCAGGGGTAAGGGTCAGTGCGGGAGTTACAGCAGTAAGGGACGAGGCATAATGAGCAGGGTATATTCAGGACTTGACAGGATAGAGAGGGCAGATGCGCCCGAGTGCTACATCAACGGATGCCTGGTGCTTGAGGGCGGCGCTTTCAGAGGTATATACACAGGCGGTGTCATAGATGCGCTGATGAAAAACGGCATTAATATGTCCGCTGTGGTGGGTGTGTCAGCAGGGGCACTCAACGGTGTGGACTACGCATCGGGTCAGATAGGCAGAGCGGGGATTGCCACCCTTGAATACCGCAATGACAGCAGATATGTAGGCACAACGGCACTAAAAAATAACAACGGCATAATAGGCTTTGATTTTATGTTCGGGGAATTTGCAGACAAGCTGTATCCCTTCAACTATGAGCGCTTTTTCAGAAAGGATCACCGCTATGTGGCTGTTGCCTCCTGCCTTGAAACAGGAAAGACTGTCTACTTTGAGAAGGACAGTTGCAAGGAGGAGATATTCAAGGCGGCGGCAGCATCCGCATCCATACCCTATGTGAGCAGATCAGTAGAGATAGGCGGCAGGCACTACCTTGACGGGGGCTGTACCTGCAAGATAGCATATAAATGGGCGCTGAAACAGGGCTATGAGAAAATAATCGTGGTGCGTACACGGCACAGGTCATTCAGAAGAAAGCAGTCTGTCAAGGATCTTGTGATGGCAGAGCAGATATATGGGCATAAATACCCGCTGTTTGCAAAAAGGCTTGGGCTTTCGTCGGGAATGTACAATCATCAGTGCGATGAGATAGACAGGCTTACCGATGAGGGAAGGCTCTATACTATATACCCATCATCCACCGAGGAGGTAAGCCGCATGGAAGGCGATACCGAGGTGCTGGGGGAGCGCTACTGGCTGGGCTACAACGATACTCTTTCACAGATGGACAGTATAAAGGCATATCTTGGAATAGGGTAAGACACAATGATAACACTTCTGAATTATTCATCCACAAACACCTATCTCATCAGGGGGGACAGAGGGTATATCCTCTTTGACACAGGCTGGGCAGGGACTTTCCCCGCTCTGTGCAGGGCACTGGGTGAAAAAAAGCTGAAGCTGCAGGACGTAAAATATCTGCTGATATCCCATTTTCATCCGGATCATATGGGCATTGCCCGGGAGATCGCAGATACCGGGGCTGAAATAGTGGTATTTGATGTGCAGACAGAATATATCCATGCATCGGATCATATCTTTGAAAAGGAAAAAAACAGCCCCTTTATCCCCATAGACGATACAAGGGTGAAGGCGGTGCCTATATCACAAAGCAGGGAATTTCTGCAAAGTGCGGGAATAAAGGGTGAGGTGTTTCATACCCCCGGTCACAGTGACGACAGCATCTCTTTATGGCTTGACAAGGAAAGGGCTCTGTTTGTGGGAGACCTGAACCCTCTCTATGAGCTTGAGATGCACAAGGGCACCCGGATAGGGGATACATGGGACAGACTTCTCTCCATGAAGCCTAAAACTGTATACTACGGCCATGCCAGGCCTGCAAAGCTCTCATCGGGGCTGTTTGGAACCTGCGCCCCAGATACTGACCTGTATACATTGGTCAAGCGTATCACCGCCCTTTTTGACAGAGGGCTGTCCTGTGAGGAGATCTCCGTCAGAACAGGGGCAGACAACGGATTTGTCGCAGATGTGACAAGGATGTATGCGACACATCCCGGTGTCAGTGTTCAGGGGATACTTGACAGGATCGAGATAAAAGGCAAATAGACAATGAATGAACAAATGACAAGGATTCCCTGCCGCAACTGTATGCCGCCGGTACAGGCAACGGCAGAGGACATAGCCCGTATCATTGAGGCTATCCCTGAGGAAAGGCGTGTCAGTGATGAGGAGTACAATGACCGCCTTGCACATTGCAGTGGGTGTGAGAAGCTTTCCGAGGGCACCTGCAGTGAATGCGGCTGCTATGTTGCCGTGCGCTGTGCAAGGGCAAGGATGTACTGCCCCTTATATAAGTGGTGAGCAGATCGGCGGCTTTGTAGCAGGGGACTCGGGAATACTGGTAAATAGCAATAAATATTTTACGGATTTGTTGATTTCTTTTGTGCAAAATTTTAGGCTTATTTCGGTTGACAATTACTTTTCAATAGGTTAAAATAGATTAAATAGATTATAGCTATTTGCTAAAATGAAATGAAAGAGGGATCGCTATGGCAGAAAAGAAGAGCTTCTTACAGGAATTCAAGGAATTCGCACTCAAGGGCAATGTTATGGATATGGCAGTCGGTGTCATCATCGGTGCTGCCTTCGGCAACATTGTTACCGCACTTACTACAAGCTTCATCAATCCTCTGATACAGGCTATCACAGGCAGTGAAAGCGCAGATGGGGTCACAGTCGGCGGTCAGTTCACTGTGAACGGCGCTGTTTTTGATTATGGTGCATTCATATCCGCTGTTATCAATTTCCTTATCATAGCACTTATCCTTTTCTGTATGCTCAAGGCCATAAACAAGGCTACAAAGGCTGCTGAGGAGGCTGCAAAGAAGCTGAAGAAGGAAGAAGAGAAAAAGGCTGCTGAGGAAGCTCCCGCTCCCGAGCCCACCAAGGAAGAGCTTCTGCTTACTGAGATAAGAGATCTTCTCAAGGACAAGAAGTAATGTGCAGCGGCTTTAAGCCAGCCTGTACAGTTCAAGTTCAAAACACATCATACTTCCGCAGGGGTAGTTTTCTATCCCTGCGGCTTGTAATATTCTTGTGTTTCATATTTTTTGGATTAAGAAAAAGATAATATTATATAAACGGAGGGTCACAGATATGCTCAATACCGATATGCAGAGTAAATTCGGCAAGGAAGGGCTCACCTTTGATGATGTGCTGCTTATCCCCGACAGATCAGATGTTACTCCCAACATGATCGATCTCAAAACAAGACTTGCAGGGGATATATACCTCAACACCCCTATCATGACATCTGCCATGGATACGGTGACGGAATCCCAGATGGCTATTGCCATAGCAAGAGAGGGCGGCATAGGCATCATCCACAAGAATATGTCCATCGAAAAGCAGGCTGATGAGGTAGACAAGGTAAAGCGCTCTGAAAACGGCGTTATAGTAAATCCCTTTTCCCTCACTGCTGACAAGACTGTTGCAGAGGCAGACAAGCTCATGGGAAAATACAGGATCAGCGGTGTGCCCATTGTTGACGAAAAGGGCAAGCTGGTGGGTATCCTTACCAACAGGGATCTGCGTTTCCTGAAAAACTATGACACACGCATAGCAGATGTCATGACCAAGGACAATATCGTGACCGCACCTGTGGGCACCGATCTTGAAGCGGCTCAGGCTATCCTTATGGATCACAAGATAGAGAAGCTGCCCATAGTTGATGAGGACGGCACTCTCAAGGGACTTATCACCATCAAGGACATTGAAAAGGCGGTGCAGTACCCCAATTCCGCCCGTGACAAGAAGGGGCGTCTGCTCTGCGGTGCCGCACTCGGTATCACAGCAGATGTGCTTGACAGAGCAAAGGCTCTCCTTGATGCACAGGTGGATGTGCTGGTGCTTGACTCCGCACATGGCCACTCAAAGAATATATTCACCTGCATAGACAAGATAAAGAGCACATACCCGGATGCTATAGTCATTGCGGGCAATGTTGCCACTGCACAGGCTACGGAGGATCTTATCAAGGCAGGTGTGGACTGTGTAAAGGTGGGCATCGGCCCCGGCTCCATCTGCACTACAAGGATCGTGGCAGGTATCGGCGTGCCTCAGATCACCGCTGTATATGATGCGGCGTGCGTTGCAGCCAAGTATGACATACCCATTATCGCTGACGGCGGCATAAAGTATTCCGGCGACATCGTAAAGGCTCTTGCAGCAGGCGCTAACTGCGTTATGCTGGGCTCCCTCCTTGCCGGCTGTGAGGAAGCTCCCGGCGAAACAGAGATCTATCAGGGCAGAAGCTTCAAGGTATACCGTGGAATGGGCTCCCTGGGTGCAATGGCAAAGGGCTCATCCGACAGATACTTCCAGGAGGGGGCAAAGAAGCTGGTTCCCGAAGGCGTTGAAGGCCGTGTACCTTACAAGGGAAGCGTTTCCGATACCATATTCCAGCTTGTGGGTGGTATACGTGCCGGCATGGGTTACTGCGGCTGTGAGAACATCCCTGCCCTCCATGAACGTGCAAGATTTGTGCGCATAACAGGCGCAGGCCTTAAGGAATCCCATCCCCATGATATTTACATAACCAAGGAAGCACCCAACTATTCCGTACAGGTGTAATGAAAGGAGAATTATATGGATATCCAGGCAAAGATCAATGAAGTAGTTGAAAAGGTAAAGAGCGATCCCTCCCTTATGGAGCAGTTCAAGGCGGATCCTGTCAAGACCGTTGAGAAGATAACGGGCGTAGACCTTCCCGATGACCAGATTAAGCCCATCGTAGACGGCATAAAGGCAAAGGTCGAAGGCGGCAATATCTTAGGCAGCATTAGTGATGCACTTGGCGGCATACTCGGCGGCAAAAAGGAATAACCACCTTCCTTTTCCGGGAAGGGGATCACTATAAAAAAGCCTTCGTAAATCCTATTTAGCTATTGACAATGTCATATATTTATAGTATAATAGCAATAAAGATGTGACATTGTGCAGTTGTATCCGCACAAATATAAAATCTTTGTAAACATTTTTGAAAAGGGTTGACAAGGTTATGACTATGCAGTATACTCTCGCAAGCAAGCAAGTAAGGGATAACTGCGCCCTTTTCACATTCATCATTAACGAGCGTATCACATGGGATAGGTATATCCCGTGTGGTACGCTTTTGTTGCTTGGAGGGTGATAGCTGAAATGAACATCAAATCAGAAATAAAAGGAGGTTACTTTATGACACAGAAAGTTAAAAGAGGTCTTATAAGTATAGTCATGGCTGCTGCGCTGGTCATCAGCGTACTGGCAGGCGTTTTGCCCGTACAGAGCATAAAGGTTGGGGCAGAGCCGGATTACCTGACTTTCACCGCAAAAGAGGACGGTTCTTCTGTTACGGTTAATCTAAACGACGGAACACTGGAGTATAGTAAAGGTGACGATGCATGGGCGGATTATACATCGAATACATCAGTAGCCCTCAACAATGGTGAAGCAGTCCGTTTCCGTGGCGACAGCAACAGCGGCAAACAGTTGTTTAGCAATGAAAATAAAGTTACGATCAGTGGCAAAGTTGCGTGCAGCGGTAATATCATGACGCTTTTGAACTATAATGATCCCGATAACGCAACAATGGGGACTTATTGCTTTTATGGTATGTTTGATGGCTGCACCGGGCTTACATCAGCACCTGAGCTTCCTGCAACAACTCTGGCGGGAAACTGTTACAGTCATATGTTTTACGGCTGCACCGGACTGACATCAGCACCTTCCCTCCCTGCAACAACTTTGGCAAATGACTGTTACAATAGTATGTTCAGCGGTTGCACCAGTCTGACATCATCGCCTGCACTCCCTGCAACAACTCTGGCAGACCATTGTTACCATTATATGTTCACAGGCTGCACCAGACTGACATCAGCGCCTGCGCTCCCTGCAACAGCTTTGGCAGCCAGCTGTTACCGGAATATGTTTGAAGGCTGCACCGGACTGACATCAGCCCCTGCCCTTCCTGCCACAACTCTGGCAAATAACTGTTACTACAATATGTTTCTCGGTTGCACCAGTCTGACAGAACCGCCTGTCCTCCCCGCAACAAGCCTGGTAAGATTATGTTACAATTCCATGTTTTACGGCTGCACAGGTCTGACATCAGCGCCTGAGCTCCCTGCAACAACTCTGGCAGTAAACTGTTATAGTGATATGTTTTACGGCTGCACCGGGCTGACAGAAGCACCCGAGCTTCCTGCAACAACTCTGGCTCAAAACTGTTATAAACGAATGTTCTATAACTGTGGTATCAAGCTGTCGGAAACGCAGGATCCGGAGTATAATACACCATACAGGATTCCTTCATCCGGTGATGCAACAGAAATACCTAAAGACGCTGTTACTGACATGTTTGAAGGTACACATGGATCATTCACAGGAACTCCCGACATAAATAAGACTTACTATATCCATAAGGAAGCTGCCGTAACTTACACCAAAGTTGAAGCCAAAGCCGCAACCTATGAAGCAGCCGGCAACAGCGAATATTATATCGGCTCTGACGGTAATTACTACACCTATGACGGCACAAACTATACCTTGATAAAAGAAAATTCATGGATAATCCCCAAGCTCACCCCATTAATGCAGGTAGATACCAACAGCAGCAACGGCGTTGACGTAAACATCTGCGCTCCGCTGCCCAAGGATGAAGACATCAATAATTACAGCATTAAGTTCGGTGATACAGTACAGCCTTTCAGTGCTTGCAGCACCGTTGTCATCGACGGGACGACCTATTATCTTGTGAAGGTGACCTGCCCCGCCAAGAACATGGCAGACGAATATGCCTATGCTGTATTGAAAAATAATGTAGCTCAGGAAGGTGCAAACGGAACGGTATCTGTCCGTGGATATGCAGACACTGTTATTAAGGGCGACTATACCAACCCCGTGAAAAAGATCTGCCGTGCAATGCTTGCCTACGGTGCATCCGCACAGACCTACTTCGGGCACAATATCACTGACCTTGCAAACAGTAACAACAGCACAGGCGAAGGCGCTGATTATTCGGGCGTGACTATACCCGAAGACGAGTTTGACAAGACTTCTCTGAACACAGCCCTTGAAGAAGCAGAAGCCCCTGTTGAATACGTGGGCATGAGCCTGACATTCAAGCACGATACCTATATTTCCCTTGCATTCAAGGTAAAGAGAGGCACTCAGGATGAGGCAGTCACCTATGTAAATAATAGCTTTACTCTCGGCGGAAAGGCTGTTTTGGCTGAGAAAAACGGCACAAAGTTTGTTGTTATCAGGACAGAGGGCATTCCTGTCAAGAGCCTCTTGAATGACATTGCACTGGGCTTTGGCGGTACTGATTATACGGTCAACGCAAAGCAGTATATGACACTTGCAAATGCCGGCACGAATGAAAACCTGAAAAATGTATGCAAGGCACTCTATAACTATTATACTTGCGTGACAGAACAGTAAGGAGAGATCAGAATGGAAAAAAAGAAGTATGCTGATCCCGAAACGGAGATCATAGTGTTTCAGACTCTGGATGTTATGTGTGCATCCAAACCCGAACCGGGACCGGATGAGGGTGAATATTTAGGCGGATGATATGAAACAGGATTATCAAGCCCCCGAAACGGAGATCACGGAGTTTGGGACAGATGATGTCATCGTGACATCGACCGAAAATCCTATGCCATGGATACCGATCGGTCAATGATGCCGAGAGCTTCGCACATTCGCAGGCTATAACTTGCTGTGTGCGGATCGGCAACATCATCCGACAAAAAAGATACGCTGCGCTCAGCCCGGGATGGGTGAGCGCAGCGTTTTCTTTTCACAGGGCAGACCACAGCGATCTGACGGAAGTTATGTGACGTGGATATGAAACAGCATATCACCTTCGCCATTTTTCTCCAAAATAATTAGTTTTCTATTGATTTTTTTGTAAATATATAGTATAATTTAATAAAATCTGCACTGTACTGTGAGGGATGCTGTTATGAAAAAACTAAGTCAAAGGGGCAATATGAATCAGCGCATTGATGTTGTATTGCAGAAATTCCGGTCGAGGATGACATCATACCCTCCCGGTATGTGTCCGTTGGTGCTTTACAGAGCCCTGCTCCAGATATCCATGAACCAGACCTGCGGAAAATGTGTACCCTGCCGTGACGGACTGGTGGAAGTGGACAGGATGCTTTTGGGCATCCTAAACGGAGATGCAACGGAAGACACTCTCAAAAGGATGGAGGAAATGTGCAGGATGATAGCACGCACAGCTGACTGCGCTGTGGGTGTCACTGCGGCAAACCTTATCCTTGACAGCCTTACTGAGTTTGCGGATGAATATGACAGCCACATCAGAGAGCACAGGTGCATTGAGAACGTAAGCCAGACTGTGCCCTGCATAACTTTGTGCCCCGCTCATGTGGATGTCCCGGGGTATATATCCCTGATACACTCAGGGGACTATGCAGGAGCTGTAAAAAAGATACGGGAGAAAAACCCATTCCCCACAGCCTGTGCCATGGTGTGTGAGCACCCCTGCGAGCGCAAATGCCGCCGCACTATCATAGACGATGCCATAAACATAAGAGGACTTAAAAAATATGCAGTGGATGAGGCTCACGCTGATGAGGTATCCCTGCCTGCCAAAAATGTGAGCACTGGTAAAAGTGTAGCTGTCATAGGCGGGGGACCTTCCGGGCTTACAGCCGCATATTACCTTTCCCTTATGGGTCATCATGTAGATATATACGAGGAGCATGAACAGCTTGGAGGAATGCTGCGCTACGGCATACCCGAGTACCGTCTCCCGAAGGAGCGCCTTGATGAGGATATAAAAGCCATACTGTCTCTCGGTGATATCGATGTAAAGTACAATACCAAGGTAGGCAGGGATATATCCTTTGATGAGATAAAGGTCTGTCATGATGCGGTATATCTCGGGCTTGGGGCGCAGCTTGGCAACCGTATGCCCATGGATGGTGCCGACGGAAAGAATGTTATCCCGGCGGCTGATTTCCTGCAATTGGTGGCAAACGGCAATGCTCCCGACCTTACCGATAAGAGGGTGGTGCTCATAGGGGGCGGCAATGTGGCAATGGATGCCGCAAGGACTGCTGTTCGCCTGAATGCCAAGACTATACACGTATTCACACGAAAGCGTGACGACTATACCGCCCTTGCCAGTGAGATCGAAGGGGCAAAGGAGGAAGGCGTGCGCTTCAGGACACTGCTCAGCTTCCTCAATATCGAGCTTGACGGCGATGATGCTGTACAGGCTGTATGGCTGCAGCCTGAGATAGTAGGGGAGTACGATGAATACGGCTTTGTAAAGACCGAACACTCCAGCAACTATCCCTATCGTTTCCTATGCGACTATCTGATACTTGGCGTTGGGCAGCGCAGCGATGTGACCGCCTTTGAGCAGGCAGGTGTACCGTGCGTCAGGGGGCGCATATGTGCTGATGTCACCTGTGAGGTCAAGGATATGCCCGGGGTATTCTCCGGCGGGGACTGTGTAACAGGGCCGTCTACTGCCATAAATGCCATAGCCGCAGGACAGGTGGCAGCATTCAATATTGATGAATACTTAGGCTATCACCATAAGATAATAAGTGATGTACAGCTGCCCCCTGCAGCGGCAAATCCCTGCATACCCACAGGGCGGGCTGAAATAGAGGAAAAGGATCCCTTTGAACGAAGGCTGAATTTTGACCATGTGGAGCTTTCAATGACCTATGAGGAGGCTATGAGGGAATCCGGCAGATGTCTTCGCTGTGACCATTACGGCTGTGGAGCCATGATAGGAGGGAGAGGGGAATGATCACTGTTACAATAAACGGGAAAATAACAGAAGCCCGTGATGATTCCACCATACTGGAGATTGCAAGGGCAAACGGCATAAATATCCCTACTCTCTGCTTCATGGAGGGTGTTTCGGATATAGGGATGTGCAGGATGTGCGTTGTGGAGGTGGAAGGGTACAGAAACCTTCTCCCCGCCTGCCGCACAAAGGCAGCAGACGGCATGGTCATCACCACCGAAAGCGATGAGCTGACTGCATACCGCAGGCAGATGCTTGATCTTATCCTTTCAGACCACAACCTTGACTGTATGTCATGTCCTGCCAACGGCACCTGCGAATTGCAGGATCTGTGCAACAGATACGGGGTGAAGCATTCATCCTATAAGGGGCAGAGAGCGCAGATAAAGAAAGCCCAGCCTGTCCTTGAGGATAACCCCTTTATCTCCTATGACCCTTCAAAGTGCATACACTGCCAGAGATGTATCAACGTCTGTCACAACATTGCGGGCAACGGAACGCTGAAAAGCGGACGCAGTGCCACATTCCATCTGGTGGATGCACCCTTTGGAAAGGGATATAAGCTGACAGGCTGTGAGTCCTGCGGGAACTGCGCCTCCGTCTGTCCCACAGGCGCCCTTACTCTCAAAAGGCAAAGCTCCTACCGCAGCTGGGAGACACACAAGGTGCTCACCACCTGCCCCCATTGTGCGACTGGCTGCCAGTTCTATCTGGTGGTAAAGGACAACAGGGTGGTGGATGTAGAAGCGGCATCAGGTCCTTCAAATCACAACAGGCTCTGTGTAAAGGGACGTTCGGGCAGCTTTGACTTTGTTCATTCAGCAGACAGGCTGACCGATCCCCTTATAAAGGACAGGGCAACAGGGGAGTTCAGGAAAGCCTCCTGGGACGAAGCTATCTCCTATGCAGCTGAGAACTTCATGCGTATCAAGAAGGAATACGGCAAGGACAGCCTGGCGGGCTTTGCCTGCTCACGTTCCCCAAATGAAGATATATACATGGTGCAGAAAATGGTGCGCACCTGCTTTGGCAATAACAACACAGACAACTGTGCCAGAGTGTGCCATTCCGCAACAGTTGCAGGTCTTGCACGCACTTTGGGCTCCGGGGCTATGACCAATCCCATCCATGACATCACCCATGATGTTGACTGTATACTCCTTATCGGCTCCAATCCGGAGGAAGCACATCCTGTGGTGGGGATGCAGATACGAAAGGCTGTCAGGAACGGTACAAGGCTTATAGTCGTAGATCCCCGTGATATAGGACTTACAAAGTATGCTGACATACATCTGAAGCTCCGCCCCGGGACGAATGTAGCCTTTGCCAACGGCATGATCCATGTTATGATAGAGGAAGACCTCATAGATCATGACTATGTGGAGAATTTCACGGAGAATTTTGAAGAGCTTAAAAAGACCGTGGAGAAATACACTCCCGAATACGTGGGTGAGATATGCCATATCGACCCCAAAATGCTGCGTGAGGCTGCAAGGATGTATGCCACAGCAAAGAAGGCGCCTATCATCTACTGCCTGGGTGTGACAGAACACTCCACCGGCACCGAGGGCGTTATGTGTATGTCCAATATGGCAGCCATATGCGGAAAGATAGGCAGATCGGGCTGCGGTGTCAATCCTCTGAGGGGACAGAACAACGTACAGGGTGCCTGCGACATGGGTGCCATGCCCACAGATTATCCCGGCTATCAGAAGGTTGACAATGATGCAGTAAGGACAAAATTTGAGAAGAGGTGGGGAGTATCCCTTGACCCTGTGCCCGGACTGAAGGCCACGGATGTATTTCCCGCAGCCATTGAGGGAAAGATAAAGGGACTTTACATATACGGTGAGGATCCCATTGTCACCGACCCTGACACTCATCACATTGATAAGGCGCTGAAAAGCCTTGATTTCCTGGTGGTGCAGGAGCTTTTCATGACAAAGACTGCCCAGTATGCGGATGTTATCCTTCCCGGGCGCAGCTATGCCGAAAAGGAGGGTACCTTCACCAACACCGAAAGGCGTGTTCAGCGTGTACGGGCGGCTGTGACTGTTCCCGGCAATATGAGACAGGATACGGATATAATCATAGATCTTATGAATGCAATGGGGTATCCTCAGCCTCACCTTACAGCTTCACAGATCATGGATGAGATCTCAGAGCTTACTCCTTCATTCGGCGGTATAAGCCATGCAAGGCTTGATGCTGGTGAGACTCTGCAATGGCCCTGCCCGGACAGGGAGCACAAGGGAACGCCTATAATGCACGTAGGCAGACCCGCAAGGGGAAAGGTGCTGCTGTACAATGTGGACTACAAGCCCGCCAATGAGCTTCCCGATGACGATTATCCGTTGATACTCACCACAGGGCGCATACTCTACCATTACAACGCCGCCGCCATGACATCACGTTCAAAGGGACTTGTGGAAATAGCGGGTGAGGGGTATATCGAAGTGAATTTCCGTGATGCAGATGCACTGGGAATTGCCAACAGGGAAAGAATAAAGGTGATAAGCCGACGGGGTGAGATAACTGCTGTTGCCCATGTGGGGCGCAAGGTGTCACAGGGAGAAACATGGATGCCCTTCCATTTCCCCGATTCCCCCGCAAACGTGCTCACCAATGCCGCCCTTGACGAATTTGCACGGATACCTGAATACAAGGTGTGTGCTGTGAGAATAGAAAAGATCGATGGATAGGATACCTATAGAACAGGCTCGTGACCTTCTGCTGTCACATATACAGCAAAAGGGCTGGGAGCTGACGGATATTGCCGAAGCTTACGGGCGCATAAGCGCCGAGGATGTGTTCGCCCCTGCTGCCGTACCCTCATTCAGACGCTCCGCAATGGATGGCTATGCTGTGCGTGCAGCCGATACGGCAGCAGCGGACAGGGCTGCACCTGTTGAGCTGGCAGTGTCTGGGATCCTCTATGCCGGAGACTTTGCGGACATACAGTGTACCCCCCTTTCTGCTGTGCGTGTCATGACAGGCTCATATATACCCGATGGGTATGATGCGGTGGTCATGCAGGAGGATACAGACCTTGGCATGGAAAAGGTGCATATCTTTAAAGCTGCGGCTGCAGGGAGAAATATATGTCCCGTGGGAGAGGAATTTGACAGTGGCGACCTTATCGTGAGCCGTGGTCAGATGATAGACAGGATAGCTGTATTCCTGCTGGCAAGTGCGGGTGTGGACAGGGTCAAGACCGTGTGCATACCAAAAGTCGCTGTGATCACCACAGGAAGCGAGCTTGACGACCCCCACGGTGCTCTCAGGGCAGGGCACATCTACAACGGACTTGGCTGTGCTGTTTCCTATGCAGTGCGTGACAGGGGCGCAGAGCCGCTGTATGTGCTGCACTGCGACGATGATGCGGATGATATCGCTGACACCATACAGGGGATATCAGGCGATGTGGATCTGGTGATAACCACAGGCGGAGTATCGGTAGGGGAGAAGGATCTGCTGCCACAGGCAATGGAGAAGCTTAGGGCACAAGTGCTGTTCCACGGCACGTTCATTCAGCCGGGCACACCTACTATGGGCGCTGTTTATGATGTGCCCATACTATGCCTGTCAGGCAATCCCTTTGCGGCACTTGCAAACCTTGACTATTACTTCCCCTATGTAATGGCAAGGCTGACGGGGCATGAGGGATATCTGACAAAGGAGAGGACGGCAGTGCTGTCAAGTGAGTACAGCAAGGTGAATCGTCTCCGCAGGTTTGTCAGGGCGAAATATGAGGACGGCAGGGTTTATCTTCCCACACAGGGGCATTTTTCTTCGGTGCTGGGGGATCTTACACTCTGCAACTGTTATATTGATCTTGATGCAGATACAGCTGTCAGGACAGGGGACACGGTAAGGATAAGAATGATGTGATGAGGTCTGTAAGCAGAACAAGGGAAACGGCGTTTTCAGTCGGCATCCTTGCGGGCGGAAAAAGCAGCAGGATGGGGAAAAACAAAGCCCTCCTGAAATTTGAGAACACCACGGTCATACAGAGGACGGTAGGGGAATTTGCCGATGTGTCCGATATATACATATCTGCCGCCTCGGCAGGTGAGTATGAGTTTATCGGCATACCTGTGGTATATGATGAGAATGCGGATATCGGTCCTATTGAGGGCATACGCAGAGTGCTGTCAGCTGCACAGAATGAGTATGTATTCATATGTGCGGCTGATATGCCGTTTATATCAAAAGATATAGCAAGGTATCTCACACAGTTCATCTGCTCGGACTATGACTGCTATGTTATCACCGATGATGAACATATGCATCCTCTTTGTGCAGTGTATTCAAAACGGGTGCTTCCGGTCATAGAGGAGCTGATAGCTGAGGGTAAATACCGGCTGAGAGAGATATTTGCCCTTTGTCCAACAAAGTATGTCCCTATTGACCTTTCCTGCTGTGACAGGAAGGTCGTGCGGAATATAAATACTAAAGAAGAATATAATGAAGCTGTCAAGCCATTTGTATTCTGCGTGTGCGGTTACTCCGACAGCGGGAAGACATGGCTTATCAGTATGCTTATAAATGAGTTTATCAGGGACGGCTACAGTGCAGCGGTGCTAAAGCATGACGGACATGATGTGTTTACAGATGCAAAGGGGAGCGATACCTATATTGCAGGACAGGCAGGGGCAAAGGCTACGGCTGTGTTCTCCGATACAAGGTATTGTGTGACTCTTCCCGGGAAGCTTTCTCCCGAAGGCTTTGCGAATATGCTGAGGGATGCGGACGATACCCCCGATGTGCTTATCGTCGAGGGATTGAAGACATCGGTGTATCCCAAGGTGGAGATCATAAGAAAGAGCGTATGCGACAAAAGCGTGTGTGACAGCGATACTCTTATCTGTGCCGCATCGGACTGCATAAGTCCCCGTGAGCTTTCCTGCCCTGTATTCGGCCTTGATGACGTCAGAGGAATATATAAGTGCGTTAAGGATCACTTTGAGATGAAATAGATATGAAACTAATAAAAACAGAGAATGCTGTGGGGCACGTGCTGTGCCATGACATAACCCGTATCATACCGGGAAAAGAGAAGGGACCTGTATTCAAGAAAGGACATATCGTTCGGGAGGAGGATATACCCGTGCTTCTCTCCTGTGGCAAGGAAAACCTCTATGTCTGGGAGCAGAATGATAATATGCTGCACGAGAATGAAGCTGCGGCGATCCTTCGTGATATATGTACGGGCGGAGCTTGCAGCTTTACAGCCTCGGAGCCTTCAGAGGGCAAGATAGAGATACGGGCTGCGGCAGACGGACTTCTTAAAATAGACAGAGATGCCCTTTTCGACATAAACTATCTCGGTGAAATGATGATAGCCACAATTCACGGCAACAGACCCGTAAGGGCAGGAGAAAAGGTGGCTGCCACCCGTATCATCCCCCTTGTGATAGAAAAAGAAAAAATGGAGAGGGCAAAAAGGGCTGTCGACGGCAGGCCTATACTGGAGATAATGCCCTTTTGTATCAAAAAGGCGGGCATAATCACCACAGGCAATGAGGTCTGCAAGGGCCTTATCAAGGATGCCTTCGGCCCCGTTCTGAAAAGCAAGCTGGCAGAATACGGCGCAGAAGTGACGGAGCAGATCTTCACTCCCGATGACAGCGAAAGCATAAAAAAAGCCATACTCGCCCTTGTTTCAAAAGGAGCGGAGGTAGTACTCGTCAGCGGCGGCATGAGTGTAGACCCCGACGACCGCACCCCCGGCGCGATAAAGGATACGGGGGCGAATATCATCACATATGGTGCACCTGTACTTCCGGGAGCAATGTTCCTGCTTGCATATCTTGACAGAGGTGAACGCAGAATACCCATAATGGGGCTTCCCGGATGCGTGATGTACGCAAGGAGAACAGTATTCGACCTTGTTCTTCCCCGTGTTCTTGCGGGTGAAGAGCTGATACAAATGCAGATAGCGGCATACGGAGAGGGAGGGCTTTGCCTTGGGTGTGAG
>OCTW011597887.1_pt1 | contig 35751 bp, 21 predicted proteins | sample 1539671 | NCBI WGS metagenome assembly OCTW01 (sample SAMN02144230, study PRJEB22623) | gut metagenome | biome: sheep rumen | host: Ovis aries | place: New Zealand
TGTCACTTTTTATATGAACAAAGCCGTTTCAGAGCTTAAAAATTACAGTTAAGTCTCTGAAACGGCTATATTTTTGGAGAAATTAAAAATCAACTTACATTTTGATAGTTTGATTTTTGATAAATTGAGTTTTGATACACCCTCCTACAATAAATCTATTCAAAAATTAGCATATTTCCGCACCGTTGATCTCAAGTTTGAATTTTAGATTCAAATACGACGCTGCTTTCTGACACAGCTTCATACGGCTAAGGAATATCTCAAAATACTCGATGACTGGACTTATTTCTGTGTCAAGCGTAAGGGATAGGATCAGGGACGTGTGGTCGTCCGACAAACTTACATGGTTTTCCGTCACCGCATAATTCACTCTGTCATGGATGTCAAACGAACTTTTGTCTGCATTTCTCACACGTGAACGCCGCACATCACTTTTATCCGCAATAATAAGGGCAGCCGCGACGTCGCTGACAGGAAAAGCTGTGCTTTCATCATGGTTGCCGATAGCGGCTATTATCTTCGCAATGTCTTCGTATTGCATACCCATTTTGTCGAGAATACGAAAAGCCATTATCGCTCCAGACTGTGCATGGTCGATCCTGTTTATGACATTGCCGATATCATGCATATAGCCCGCTATACGAGCCAATTCCACATCATGTTCGTCGTAGCCTAACTGCTGCAACATATCCCCAGCACACTTTGACACACGCATCACATGTGCAAAACTGTGCTCTGTAAATCCCATACGTTCGAGGGATAGATCCGCACGTCTGATATATGTTTTGATTTCTTCTTCCTGAAGGATTTCCTTAAATGTTATTGTCTGCCTCATTATTCAAATATATTTTGCGACACAAAATTAATAAATTGCCATCACATAACCGTCTCATAAAGATTACAATTCATAAAACCTCTGCACCGCGGCAAAATTAAAAGAATCTGTTCAAATTTACTACGTTCATGGATTTTGATTGGCGATTTGTGAAATGTCCATATAATATGATACCCGAACTCACGTTAAATAATTTTAAACAGCCACTATTTTTTTAGAAAAAAATCTAACTTTGCAAAAGGATGAAACGAATGTGCAGAGTCATATGTTTTTTAACGGTTCTCCTGGCCGTATGGCTGACAGTCATAACAAGCTGGCAGAAGAGTGACGTATACAATTTACAGGACATCCAACAAAACACAGAGTTTTCTTTTCAGATTCCCAATCAACAACAGCACCATGAGGCGACACTGACAGATGCCGCACAGATTTATCGCATCTGTAGCTCACGGCCTCAGCGTATTCTTTCGTCTCAAGAATTCAGACACGACAGGACATTAGCTTCATTCTATGGATCCTCCCGTCGACATATTATCAACCTACTCTATTCCTTTCACGACAGCAGATGGCGTTTGAAATCGTCACCATTCTGTCTGCACGTCTCATGTGACTACTATGTCATTGCATTGAGGCACATTATTCGTTAGCATTGCTTTTCTACCATTCGGAGCAGACAATAGCTCACAAAAAATCAAACAAATAGACATCGCCAACCATTAAAAGGTTGAAGATGGTTGTTGCTGTTTCGGCATATCATATTGTCGACAAAAACACTTCAAAGCACGATTTTAATGAAGACGACGTTGCAAAATTTTCACTTAATACATTCAAGCAATGACAACATTAACATTAGCGATAGTTATCGTATTTTGCATAGGCTATTTCTTTATAGCCATTGAGAGCGTAACCAAAATAAACAAGGCAGCCATTGCCTTGTTGATGCTTGTGGCCACATGGACACTGTTTATGATAAACCCATCCGACTATCTGCCTTCCGCTGTAGACGGACAAATAGCGTCAGTAGTCGGTGAGACAATCGAACGCCACTTGGGTTCGACCGCGACAACCTTGTTCTTCTTGATGGGAGCAATGACCATCGTTGAGCTTGTAGACCAGAACGGAGGCTTCAACTTCGTCCGCGATGTCATGCAAACACAAAGCAAACGTGTTCTGCTGTGGCGTATAGCCTTTATGACATTCTTTCTATCTGCGATCCTCGACAATCTGACAACATCAATCGTGATGATTATGATTCTTCGTAAATTGGTCAGCGAACAGAAAGACCGTATCATATATGCTTCTCTGGTGATCATTGCCGCCAATAGTGGCGGTGCGTTCTCACCTATCGGCGATGTCACGACCATCATGCTGTGGAATAAAGGAGTGGTAACCGCATCCGGAGTCATCAGCGAACTTATATTGCCTTCACTTGTATCAATGGTCATTCCGGCATACGCTCTCTCCTTATCATTAAAAGGCACACTTTCCTCCGCTACCGTGCAAATGCAGACGAATCAAGTGAATGAACTGACTGCCACACAACGCAAAACAATATTCTTCTTGGGTGTAGGCGGACTCATTTTTGTGCCAATATTCAAGAGCATCACTCACCTGCCTCCGTTTGTGGGCATTTTATTGGTATTAAGTTTATTATGGACAGTCACAGAAATCTTCTACGCTCATTTGAAAGCAGCAGAAGAGAAGAATGCGATGCAGAAACGTGTATCTCAGATTCTTACAAAAATCGACATGTCAACGATTCTTTTCTTCCTCGGTATTCTGATGGCAGTGGCATGTCTGGAGACTATCGGAGTACTCACAATGTTAGGTGATGGATTAAACTCTGTATTCGACAGCAATCACTATCTGATAACAGGAATCATCGGCGTTCTCTCTTCTATCGTCGACAATGTGCCATTGGTTGCAGGATGTATGGGAATGTATCCAGTAGCATCGACAGGCGACATGGCGGTTGACGGCATTTTCTGGCAGTTGTTGGCATATTGTGCAGGTGTAGGTGGGTCAATGCTTATCATCGGTTCTGCCGCTGGAGTTGTGGTAATGGGACTTGAAAAAATCACATTCGGATGGTATATGAAACACATATCATGGATTGTTCTTCTCGGATATCTGGCAGGCATACTGTGCTATTGGGCAGAGAAGACATTTATATTTTGAGTCACTCCATTTACGGGATTTTGAATAAATAACCAAAAGGCTGAATTCCAAAATCGAATTCAGCCTTTTTTATATATCGTCCTAAATATAGTCGACGGGGAAATTCATTCGCCTCTCTGCGTCTTCGCGATCTTTTCAATATTCAAGCTTCTTGCGGACGCATCAAAAATTCTTCGGTAGACACCATTCTTAGCGTAACACTCTTCATGCGTGCCATGCTCCATCACCCTACCCTTTTCCAGAGAATAAATCATCTCTGAATCGATAATCTGCGACAAACTATGCGAAATGATGATGACGGTGCGGTTCTGCTTTATCGCGTCAATACTGTTTTTTATCTGCTCAGTGGCGATAGCGTCGAGGCTGGCAGTCGGCTCATCAAGAAATATAATCGGAGGATTCTTAATAAACATTCTGGCAATAGCCACTCGCTGCTGCTGTCCGCCCGACAATTCCGTCGCCTTGCTTTTGAATCCATTTGGCAAAGCTATCACCTGATCATATAGGAATGCCTTCTTAGCCGCCTCCTTCACCTCCTCATCAGTAGCGTCGACATTTCCATAACGGATATTTTCCTCTATCGTACCGTCGAAAATATGATTCTTCTGAAGCACAAGTCCGATATTGTCGCGAAGATATTGCGTATCCCAGTCTTTAAGGCTAACACCATCAAGAAACACGTCGCCACAATCCTGCTCATAAAATTTATCCAAAAGGTTGATTATCGTACTTTTTCCAGCACCAGAAAGTCCAACCAAAGCTGTGATTTTACCACTCTCGATCTTCATATTTATGTCATGAAGTGCTTTTGTGCCATTAGGATAAGTGAAGTCGACGTGACGCAATTCAAACTCACCCTTGATCTTTTCCGGACGATGCTTGCCACTCTTCTCTGTCTCTTCCGCACCAGAATCAATAATTTCAAAGAATCCGTTTGCATAAATCAAAGCGTCGTTGAAATCATCATAAATTCGATGAAGCTGACGTGTGGGCGACGTCACATTGCCAAACAACATGATATGGTACATGATCGCACCAATAGTCATATCACCGTTGAGCACAAGGAAAGCGGTAAGGATAATGATAAGCACCACTCCTATCTGCTCAACAAACGTCTTCAAGCCTTCAAAGGCAAAACTTGTCTGACGTGTCTTCAGCTGATTTTCAGTGATATTCTTCTGAAGTTCAAGCTGTTTCTTTCCTTCTATCTGCTCACGATTAAAAGATTTGATGACGGTGATGCTTTCAAGTATCGTCATGATACCGTGGCTCTTAGCCTCACGGAAATCCTTATGCTGTGTGCGCCATCCCTTCAGTTTGCTTGCTTGCAAATAAGTGATATAGAAATAGATAGGCACAATCACAAGTGCGACGGTGCCGACATAGACATTCTGTTTGAACATCAACACCAATGCAAGAATAGCGCTGCAAAACAGAGGCAGGATATCAATGAAGAAGTTCTGGACTATACGAGTCAGGCTCTCCACTCCCCTGTCTATACGTGTCTGCAGTTTGCCCGGCTCATTGCCAGACTTTGTGAAAAAGGCAAGACGGTATGTAAGGACTCTTTCTATCACATCCTGTGCTAAATCCTGAGAAATACAAATCTTCAGTTTTTGCCCGAAAAATTTTTGGCCAAATTGCACAAGGATAATCATCAGTTCCTTACCTAGCAACACAGATGAAATCAGGATAAGAATATCAATTCCGTCAACAAGACCTTTTCCTGCAGTGACAAGAGCATTGATGGAATCAACAGTATAGTTGAGGACAATCGCGTTGACCTGGGCCATAAGTGATCCGACCATGGTTAGCAGCAACGTCGCAAACACAAGCCACTTATACGGCTTGACATAAACTGAAATTCTTTTGAATATTTCTATAACAGACATTATATAGTGTTTGATTTAATTACAAATCAGCGGATAAATTAGTTTAATATATTTTGCTATAAAGCTCATTCAGCAACTAAAAATGAGGATTTCTAAGGATCAATGCTTGACTGATATTGGATCTAACCCCACAAAATCTGCAAGTAAGAACGAGCAATTATATTTTAATTATGTGATCGCCTTCGATACGCACTAGAGAGGAATATCTTCAAGTCAAAAATATTATAGATTAAAAAAGGCAAACATCAACATCAATATTGCAATTGCAAACAAAATATATGAAAGGCTGCTTGTCTTTTCCTTTTCATAGCCATCTTTAATATATGTATTTTTTCTTGAGTAATTATCCTCAAATTTTTTCGATGAACTGTCTGAGACATTTTCTTTCGGAGTGTCATATCCTGCTTTGTCTTCATTGTTAATCGAAAATGAAGATGACGACGGTTCTTCATAAGTATCATCAGTCGATTCTTCTTCTGTCTCATCTTCATCAGGCAAAACATAATTCAAATCAGCTCTGATTTTAGAGACAGCTCTTATTGGAATCAAACATGCGCGATGACAAGTAAGCACATCACATTCGGGATCTTCATCTTTGTCTTTATCCACGTAGAAATAGACGACATCATCATCAGATTCATCTAATTCAGAAGACCACCAGCTACAGCTAAAATCACTGTCTTCATAAACTTCATATAAATATTTTGGGAAACGTAACTCATTTCCATTTGGTCCGACAAATACGATTGAATTTTCTTTAAGTCCCAATTCACAGAACATCATCAGTTCCCGCCAATCTGTATACGAAGGAATTTTCCAATCTTTTCCCCACAAAACAGTTGCAGCATCATCTTCAGGATCAAGGATACGTTTTTTGTCTCTATCATTATATTTGACAAACTCGTCATCTATAATATACTTATGATCGTCGTCATTCCAATCACCATCTGGATCTTTAGGTTCAACCTCACCCCACATGAAAAAATCACCAAATTCGCCTACTTTGGTAGCACCGATATCATAAGATGCCCACAGTGTACCAGAAGGAAGGCCTAGATCCACGTAATCATATCCATTTATCATATCCATTTATCATATCCATATACGTTTTTTACTAGATCAAAGACAAACCGTACATTTACTTTTCCTCAATCGATTCTTTTCGAAGAATAGGCCAAGGTCCATTTTGGTTGACGACGACTTTACACAAACCTTCTGTAGAATCCTCAACCAACAATATCAAACTCCACAGATATACATTGTCACGTTTGTTGATGCACTTAAAAGTAAATGATGAGACATCCAAAACATCTCCTTCACAAAATACGATGGAATTTTCCATCGGACCATCTGATCTCAAAATACGATGATACATTACTTGCATAGGATTATTTTGTTTATCCACCGCAGTAAGATGTATCGGTTTGCTTAAATCAACAGGTTCTGATACTTGTTCATTGTATTTCAACAAAGCAGAAACCGACTTGTTGTCTGAACTTGTATATTCAGCAAATACTTTGTAATCCGGGCAACCTATATTATCATGATAAACCTGTACGTATCTTGGGCTATTCTGACGGACAGTATCACCGACAGATGAACCGTTCTGATCCAATGACGACTCCTGAGCATAGCTGTTCAAAAAAAACAAAATAGCAAAAAACAAAAAACAAAACTTTCTCATAAATCATAAATTTAAGAGTAATTGTATTTTATGCTTTCACAAAAATCCTTCTGACATTGCATCCGAGCAAATTACCGAAAATGCTTAACAAGTATGTGACAAGCAATGCAGATTCAAATTTGCCACCATGAAACAGATACAAAGCATAATAAAAACTATCCGCGATACTATGATAGAATCCACACAAAATGAATAGAGGCACACCAAACAAAATACCCAGCGGAGTGTTTTTCTTATACATGAAAACAGCCATCTCCATAATGAATCCACAGAATATAGCTTTTATTATAGCTTCTAAAGCAGTGGCATTCAATCTGTTGTTTATTATAGACTGAAGATTGGAATTCACTCCGTCGCCAGCAGTCACCGACAACATTAGAGCGACAATTGTAGTGCCGACGACATTAAACAACAATATCCAACCGAGAACAGGATAATATATGTCATCAGACTTGTTGAGAGATACAGAGCCTGCCTTACCAGTGTACAGATGCAATCCTATATAGCACACCCCAAGAAGACCGAATGCGAACATACACGCGCCTACAATACCACTTACAGTCAAATAAATATAACCTGCAACTGCAATAAATATACCAGCAAGAATAGAACTTTTGATGATTTTCTGCATATCCTCTACTTTTTCAGATTGGAAAAATGAATAATTATAATTCTAACACGGGGCAAAATTACAAATATTTTTTTTCTCAAGCAAACTAACATATAAATACACAAAACAGTTACACGACATATTCATAACTCAGCGGGCATGTTTGAATCCTCCCCATACGGCAATAAAAGAAGTTAGGAACAATATCTATCAAACTTGAATTCTTAAAAATCCACAAACTCGACAGTCATTTTTTGAATTAAAACGTGAAAAAAAGAGGTTGGATTTCTCCAACCTCTCTATATAATTGTCTGAAACGACGTTGATTAGAACCAACGAGTGTAACAGAAGTCCATCTTGTGAGCAAGCAAACTGCTCTTAGGGAACATACGGAATGCGTACTTGTAAGTATCAGCCTCCTCGATAACGATGTTAGCCTTGTAGAACAATCTTGTGCCCTCCTGCTTGTACATCTCCATCTCTACTACCTTGTAGATCTTGTCGTAACCCTTCTCATTCTTGTTTGAGATTACGATATCAACACCGATTCCATTGTCACCAAGACCATTGACGTTAAGAATAACATCAAACTGGTTCTTGTCGCCAACCTCTGGATTAGTCAACAACTTCTCAGGGATATTTGCCTGCTCAATTGTAATGTTATCCCAACCTGCAGCAATCTTCTCCTTCCAAGCAGCGATTTCCTTGGCCTTAGCATAACCATTAGCAGAAACCTCATCGTATGACTTCTGAAGCTTGTTGTAGAAACGATCTACATAGTCGTCCAACTGACGCTTCATAGTGTAGTTAGGAGTGATCTGCATGAATGAGTTCTTGATTGTCTGTACCCACTCAGGAGAGTAACCCTTTGAATTAGTTGCATAATATTTAGGGATGATCTCTTTCTCAAGTAGGTTGTAGATAGTAGCAGCGTCAAGCTGATCCTGATATGGCTGATAATCGTAAGTTCTGTGCTCTGTCAATGCCCAACCAGCACCCTCACGGTATCCTTCATACCACCAACCATCCTTAACGGAAAAGTTGATTGTACCGTTCATCAAAGCCTTCTCACCTGATGTACCAGATGCCTCAAGCGGACGAGTTGGTGTATTCAACCAAATATCTACACCAGAGATAAGCTTCTTAGCTAGAGCCATATCGTAATTCTCCAAGAAGATAACCTTACCCTGGAACTCAGGCATACGAGAAATCTCGATGATTCTCTTGATCAATCCCTGACCACCACCGTCGGCTGGGTGAGCCTTACCAGTGAAGAAGAACTGAACTGGTGCCTTGTCGTTGTTGACAATCTGAGACAAACGCTTCAAATCAGAGAACAACAAATGAGCACGCTTGTATGTTGCGAAACGACGACCGAATCCGATTGTCAACGCATTTGGATTGATCTTTTCAGTGATTGCCAACACCTGTGTTGGATCTCCCTGGTTCTTCAACCATGTAGCCTTATACTGAACCTTGATGAAATCGATCAAACGGTTCTTCAATGCCAACTTAGTCTCCCAAATTTTAGCATCGTCTACCTTATTGATTGGAGCCCAAGTAGATTCCTTAGACTGTTTTGCAATATAATCAGCACCGAATGTAGACTCAAACAATTTCTTCCATGAACGGTCAGCCCATGTCGGCATATGGACACCATTTGTGACGTATCCAACGTGCAACTCCTCTGGGAAGTATCCCTTCCAAATTGGTGCAAACATCTTCTTAGATACCTCACCGTGCAACCAAGACACACCGTTTGACTCCTGGCATAGGTTGCAAGCGAACACTGACATAGAGAATTTCTCTCCCTTGTCACCTGGGTTCTCACGTCCTAGATCCATCAAGTCGTCCCAAGAGATGCCAAGACGCTCAGCAAACTTGTACATATATCTTCCGAACAAGCTCTCATCAAACTTATCGTGACCAGCAGGAACTGGAGTGTGTACAGTGTAAAGAGCAGATGCGTGAACGACTTCCTTAGCCTGCTCAAATGTCATACCTTCCTTCTCAATATAGTCAACCAAACGCTGAAGGTTAAGAAGTGCAGCGTGGCCCTCGTTACAGTGGTAGATATCCTTCTTGATGCCAAGTTTCTGTAGCATCAACACACCACCGATACCAAGCAAGTACTCCTGCTTCAAACGGTTTTCCCAATCTCCACCATATAGCTGGTGAGTGATTGAACGATCGTAATCAGGATTCTGCTCGATATCTGTATCAAGCAAGTATAGATCAACACGTCCTACAGCCACTTTCCAGATGTTAGAGTAGATTGTACGGTCGTAGTAAGGCACCTCAAGAATGATTGGGTTACCGTCCTTGTCCTTAACCTGCTCCAATGGAAGAGTTGAGAAATTCTGTGGCTCGTAAACAGCTATCTGATCACCGTCCATTGAAATAGACTGTGTGAAATATCCATATCTGTAAAGGAATCCGACTGCACACATGTTGATGTTAGAGTCAGAAGCCTCCTTCAAGTAGTCTCCAGCCAACACTCCTAGACCACCAGAGTAGATTTTTAGAATGTCAGTCAAACCATACTCCATAGAGAAGTAAGCAACCGATGGCTTGCTAGCCTCGTTCTTCTTGTCCATGTATGCCTTGAAGTTCTTGAACACCGAATCAATCTCTTTTGCGAAATCAGCATCCTTTGCCACATCGTTAAGGCGCTTGATGTTTACTTTTGAAAGGAAAAGAACTGGATTCTTGCCTGAAGCCTCCCATGTAGCTGGGTCAATCTTCTCGAAAAGGTCTGTAGCCTCCTCATTCCATACCCACCACAGGTTCTTTGCCAAAGTCTGTAGTTTCTCTAGCTTTGCAGGAATCTTAGCTTTAGTAGTAAGTTCTCTCCAAGCAGACTGATTTGTGTTGCTAGTCTTAACTTTCATAACACTTATTTTTAGTATACTTTATTTCTTTTATTAACTCTCATTTTTTCTTTGCACAGCTGCGACGCTTCGGTTTCTCCACAGTCTCAGTTGTCTGTTTTGCAGACGGTGCTTTCTTTGCCGCACTCTTTTTTACACCCTTGGACAAAGCCTTGTCGTAAGCCTCAACGTATGATGCGATGAATTTGTCCCACGATGCCTTATCAGCAAACGTTTTTGCCTTCTCCGATATTTTGGCGACATCCGCGTCTTTCATCTTGGAGAATGAGACAACCTCATTTTCAATACGGGAAGCGACTTCGTCAAAATTGAAATCAGTACGGTTGACAACAGCCACACCATTGCTGATTGAATCCGACTTTTTCGATTCTTTCTTTACCCACAATCCGAATCCTGCCTTATCTGTAGTGATTGTCGGAACTCCGAATGCCACACTTTCAAGTGGAGTGTAGCCCCATGGTTCATAATATGACGCAAACACTGTCAGATCAAGACCTGGCAACAGATCATAGTAACTCATATTGAATATGCCGTCATTGCCGTCGAGCAAGCATGGCACATATATCACTTTTACTTTATGACATTCCTGATTATCAAGGCCATAATAACCAATTGCATTTAGGATTTCATTATTCCATGGTTCATTCACCTCATGAGTGGGAACTTTCCAATCCAACTGGTTCTTGCCTTTTGACTCAAGTTTTTCCTGCAAATCCTTGCGTGGACATTTAACCCAAGAAGGCACCATAATAAATGCGACGACCTCTCTATCAAGATTTGGATTTTCATCCAACTGTTTCAACGTCTTCACAAAGACATCCAAGCCCTTGTTGCGCCACTCAAATCTGCCACTTGTTGCGATGAAAATTGCATTTTTCTGCAATTTATAACCCAACAAAGCCTCAGCCACTTTTGTCATCTTGCTGCGGGCATTCTTGCGTGCTTTTTCCAACTTGTCTCCTGTTGGCACGAAGTCAGACTCGAAACCATTTGGTGTGACAAATGCAGGAATATCAAGCAACTGCTTGCACTCATCAGCAGTAAGATTAGAAACAGTAGTGAAGCAATCGGCATTATGAGCTGCAGCCTTCTCTATAGAATGTTTGTTTGCGACACCCAATTCACCAGCCATCTGGTCTCCATTATAGGCTGTGAAATATGCGTAAAGTTGCTTATTGTTAAAACAGATCGAACGACCTGTTGTTGTAGCATGTGTAGTGAACACTGTCTTGACCTGTGGGCAACGGCTCTTTACATACAAAAGACCGGATGCAACCTGCCATTCATGGAAATGCGCGATGACACCAGCGTCAGCACATTTATTAAAATTCACAAAACTTTCAACAACTTTTCCAGCTGCCATGCCAAACACAGCACAATCGTGGTAGTCGCCAACAGCGCCAAGAGAATTGACGCCGAACTTTTCCCACATTTCACCGTAGAAAGCATCTCTTTCTGAGAAGAAAGGTTTGTAGTCAACTAAAATAACCAAAGGATTTCCAGGCACATTCCAAGTGCCAACACGCACTGCCAACCCCTCTTTTGCGGCAGCCACCTTCCAAGATTTAAGAGCTGACTTGTTTTCCTTAAAATATATGTTGTCTTCGTTTCCGAAATCAGGTCCAATAAAAATCAAATGGTCTCCTAGTATATCCCCCAACGCTTTTGCGTGTGTGGATAAGACCGTGTAAATACCGCCATTCTTATTGCAGACTTCCCAACTTGTTTCTATCACATAGTTGTCCTTATCCATAATCCTTTTATTTTATTATGTAGTTCTTATGCAAAAATAATAATATTCACAATAAAACGGCTATAAAAAACAAGAAAATGCCAAACAACATATTATTTATATGCAATATTTAGCATAAAAACTTACTTTTTTGCGATACACTCAATTTCCACCAATCCGCCCTTTGGCAATTTAGAGACTTCTACGCAAGAACGAGCAGGATAAGGCTTACTGAAAAATGAGGCATACACTTCATTGACCGCAGCAAATGCATTCAAATCTGTGATGAACACCGACGTCTTCACAACATTTGAATAATTGCATCCAGAAGCTTTCAAAATTTCCCCTATATTCTTCAATGATTGTCTTGCTTGCTCCACAACATCTGGCGACAATGACCCGTCTGTGGGATTCAACCCCAACTGTCCTGAAACATAAATAAAATCACCTGCCTCAATCGCTTGGCTATATGGTCCGACAGCCGACGGTGCATTATTTGTAGAAATTTCTTTATTCATAATTCAAAATCGTTAATCAATACCCACAAAAATATTTTTTTTGGGGGAGAAATGCAAGGGAAGATTAGGAAATTAAGGAATAAATGGTAACGATAACATCCCTTATGTCTATCATTTTTATTAACATTCATACAAGATATTGATATTATTTCTAAATTTGCATTGAGAAATCAATCAATTTGATTGAAAATATTATAAAGGAGAATAGGAAACATGAAAGATAACAGCAATACAACAACACATGTACTGAACACACAGACAAATTGGGAAGAATTATATTTTTATCAAAAATCAGACGTAATCTATCAAATGTCGTTTGCATTCTGCGACCGTTTCATCAATTTATATAAAGACCGCACACGTGATCAAATTATTCAAGCCGCAAGATCATGCAAACAAAATATTGTAGAGGGATTAGCTGATGGAGTAACATCATCCGAAATGCAACTAAAATTACTAAATGTTGCAAGAGCATCTCTCAAAGAACTTAAGGAAGATTACAAAGATTATGTCAAATCACGTCATCTTCAATTTTATGACCAAAACCATCCAAAGTATGATGGAATGTTAAAATATTGCAGATTTCACAATAAACTTGAAGATTACGAGCCATTCTTCTCAAAATGGAACGATGAAGACATGTGCAATTATGCAATCACATTGTGTCACATGATTGACAAAATGATGATGTCATTTCTTCGGAAATTGGAACAAGAATTTGTCACCGAAGGTGGCATAAAAGAACGAATGTATAAAGTACGGACCGGATATAGGCAACAACAAGAAGTCCTGCAAAAAAAGCTAGAATCAACCATATCAATCATTCAACAACAGCTACAGGATTCTCAAAAACAAACAAATTATTGGAAAGAGCAATATAATAATTTAAGAGAAAGAGCATTAAAAGCTTATAACCTGCAACAAGAAGAAATAAAATTTCTCAAGTCACAATTGGAACAAATCAATAACAAATAAGATAGTTTATTCTAGTTTATTCTAGTTTATTCTAGTTTATTCTAACTAAAAAAGCGATGCATTTAACATCGCTTTTCATATACAAAATCTATTTTATAAATATCATACAAATATCAATCGCAACAGCTGCCATTCTAGCTCCAGCAGAAGCCAACTCTAATAGTCCCCCATTTCATATTAAACCAGAGTTTATGCATTTATAACCTGCATGTTTGCGGCCGCAAATGCCAAAAAGATGCGTTTCACTCCAAAATGGTTGAACTCGATGAACGCTTTTGTCTCTTTTCCTTCTCCTTCCAATTTGACAATCTGGCCGATTCCATATTCTTTATGTTTGACGAATGTCCCAACCTTAAACTGTGAAATATTGACCGGTCCTACCCTACCAGACAACATACTTGCCGGTTTGAATCGTCCCGTCGCCAACGGATGGACATTTTGAGCTGGACGTGAAGTTGTGGCAGATGGAGTTGATTGTTGCGACAGTGAGGACGGTCTGCGGAAATTGAATTGTTGTCCCTTCCAACGCATCTCTCCACGCTCTGAAGAAACAGACGCCGTATCTTTCCACTCTTTCGGCAAAATCAACAAATTAGGATCAATCTCTTTAATGAAACGACTAGGGTTACTAACTTTTAATGTTTGTCCTTCCATTCGTTGTTTGCAATAAGTGATGTAGCAGTTTTTCTCTGCTCTTGTGATTGCCACATACATGAGTCGGCGCTCTTCTTCCACAGATTCTTCACTTGCGCTTCGTTTCGACGGGAACATTCCCTCCTCAACACCGATGATGAACACTTCCTTAAACTCAAGTCCCTTGCTGGCATGCACCGTCATCAATGTCACTTTATTATTGTCGTCTCCCTCATCCACACTTGTCAACAATGCGATATCCGTAAGAAAATGATTCAAAGACAAATCCGCCTCAGGACCGTCTTCTTCAGAGACTCTCGTCTTAAACTCAAACACAGAACGAAGCATCTCATTAATATTTTGCTGACGGTTTTTGTTCTCCAACTCATTGTCCTTATATGCGTCCGCCCAGATTCCAGATCGTTTGATCACGGAATCCACAACCTCATAGGCATCTGATTCAGATGCTTTTTTACCAAAATCATTAATCATCTCAGCAAACGCAGCCACTTTATTTTTCGTTCCTTCGTTTAGGAAATCAAAATCACGGATATTATCCACGACATCCCAGAAAGAAACATTATTCGCAGCAGACTGTTCAAAGATTTTTCCGACAGTCACGTCGCCAATACCTCGTGGCGGATCATTTACAATACGTTTGAATGCCTCTTCATCATGATGGTTGATTGCCAGACGACAATAAGAAACAATATTCTTTATATCAGCTCGCTGGTAGAATGTTTTTCCACCCCACACTCGCGACGGAATGTTCTTATCTCTGAGTGCTTTTTCTATAAGTCGAGATTGTGTGTTGACTCGATAAAGGACTGCGAAATCCGAGTACTTGCAATCGGCCTCTTTCACAAGTCGATCTATTGAGTTTGCCACAACCTGAGCCTCTTCTCCTTCTGTATACGCTCCGAACACACGCACCTTATTTCCGACCTCCTGCTCTGAAAAAGCGTGTTTTTCAAGTTGTTGTGAATTCTTGGCGATCAAGCTGTTGGCAACATTCACAATAGTCTGTGTCGAACGGTAATTTTGTTCTAGACGGAAAACTTTAGACTCCGGATAATCATTGGTGAAAGAGAGTATATTACGCACGTCAGCACCACGGAAACCGTAGATAGACTGTGCGTCATCCCCCACTACACATAGTTTATGATGCTGCTGACAAAGTTTGCGAATGATACGGTACTGTGATGCGTTTGTATCCTGATACTCGTCGACGAGAATAAATCTGAATTTATTCTGATACTTGAAAGCCACTTGTGGATCATCACGGAGCAATATATTGGTAAACAGCAATATATCATCAAAGTCGAGTGCATTGGCATTTTTGCAACGTGCAGCGTAGGCCGCATACAAGTCTCCAAATGCGTAAAGATGATCAGCTAAATCACGCTCGTGAAACTCAGGGATGTCTCGATACATCTGCGGAGTGACCAAATCATTCTTCAAACGGGATATTCTCGCATGAATCTTCTTGGCATTATAAGTTTTGTCATCAAGCTTTCGCTCTTTTATGATAGTGGCCAAAAGATTTTGAGAATCAGTACCGTCATATATGGTAAAATCCTTGTCCAATCCAAGTTTTTCGGCTTCTGCTCTCAGAATACGAGCGAAGATAGAATGGAAAGTACCCATCCAAAGTTTACTTGCGGCTTCAGTCCCAACAACTTTTGCGATACGCTCTTTCATTTCTGTCGCAGCCTTCTTGGTAAACGTCAAAGCAAGAATCGACTGTGGCTTAAGTCCAGACTGCAAAAGATATGCGATTTTGTAAGTAAGCACTCGCGTCTTACCAGAACCAGCACCGGCAATCACCAAAGATGGACCATCACTATAAGTTACAGCCTGACGTTGCGGCTCATTAAGGGAATTCAAATACTCCATTGTCATATATTATTAATCCTATTTCTTCATTTTCAAAAGCTCATTCTGCAGTTTGATCATTTCATCACGCAGACGAGCAGCCTCCAAGAACTCAAGGTCCTTAGCGGCATCAAGCATAGCCTGTTTTGTTTGGGCAATAAGCTTCTCCAGTTCAGCAGGTGTATTATAAGTTGAAGTTGTTTCTGCCACCATAGCCGGTCTGTGATGACGTTCAGCATAGACATCCGGCTCGACATAATATTTCGGCTCATTATCATCACGTTCCTTAAGAATCGTCTTTTTCTCTTTGTTCAATGCCTTAGGGACGATATGGTTAGCCTCATTGTATGCCATCTGTTTCTCGCGACGACGGTTTGTCTCATCAATCGTCTGCTGCATACTTTCTGTAATCTTGTCGGCATACATTATCACAAGGCCATTCAGATTACGTGCGGCACGACCCGCAGTCTGTGTGAGTGAACGGTGAGAACGAAGGAAGCCCTCTTTATCAGCGTCGAGAATAGCGACAAGCGACACTTCCGGCAAATCCAATCCTTCACGAAGAAGATTGACTCCGACAAGCACATCAAACAAGCCGTTGCGTAAATCTTCCATGATGCGTACACGTTCAAGCGTGTCGACGTCGGAATGAACATAACGGCTTCTTATTCCTGACTTTTGCAGATATTCCTGAAGTTCTTCCGCCATACGTTTTGTTAGTGTTGTGACCAAGACACGTTCATCTTTCTCTGCACGCACTATGATTTCTTCGATCAAATCGTCAATCTGATTTAGACTTGGACGTACATCAATAACAGGATCCAACAATCCTGTAGGTCTGATCACCTGTTCTACCACCACTCCCTCACACTTCTCCAATTCAAAATCAGCTGGAGTGGCAGAGACATATATAGTCTGGTTAGTCAGTTCTTCAAATTCTTCAAATTTAAGCGGACGGTTGTCCATTGCGGCAGGAAGACGGAATCCGTATTCCACCAAATTCTTTTTTCTTGCACTGTCTCCTCCATACATTGCCCGGATCTGCGGTATCGTCACATGACTCTCGTCAATCACAAGAAGCATATCCTTAGGAAAGAAATCCAACAGACAGAACGGGCGAGTGCCTGGTTTTCTTCCGTCAAAATAACGTGAGTAATTTTCTATTCCAGAGCAATGACCCAACTCACGGATCATCTCCATATCATAGTTCACACGTTCACTTATTCTTTTAGCCTCAACACTTCTACCTTGAAGTTCAAAAAATTCAATCTGCTTAGTCAAGTCGTCACCGATCTCTATCAACGAACGTGAAATACGCTCCTTGGTAGTGACAAAAAGATTTGCCGGATAAATTCGAGTTTGCTCGAACGACTCTATCGGCATGTTAGACAAAGGGTCAATACTAGTGATTTCTTCAATCTCGTCGCCCCAGAAACTGACACGCAAGATAAAATCAGTATCTGCCATAAAGACATCCACAGTATCACCTTTTACACGGAAGTTTCCTCGCTCAAGTGAAATCTCATTACGCTGATACAGGTTGTCGCTCAACATTCTCAGAAAAACGTGTAAATCAAGCTGTTGACCGACTTGTATTGTAATAGTATTAGCATAAAAATCCTCAGGATTTCCCATACCATAAAGGCATGACACAGACGAAACAACAACGACGTCACGTCGACCGGAAAGCAATGCTGTAGTTGTGGCAAGACGTAGTTTTTCTATCTCATCATTAATCGCCAAATCCTTTTCAATATAAGTGTCGGAATTTGGCAAATATGCTTCCGGCTGATAATAATCATAATATGAGACAAAATACTCCACAGCATTCTCAGGGAAAAAACTCTTGAACTCACCGTAAAGTTGGGCGGCAAGAGTCTTGTTATGGCTGAGGATAAGAGTAGGACGCTGCACTTTTTCGATAACATTAGCAATAGTGAAGGTTTTGCCCGAACCTGTCACGCCAAGCAGTGTCTGATATTTGACACCATCATTAACACCCTCCACCAATTGGCGGATTGCTTCCGGCTGGTCGCCTGTAGGCTTATATTGTGATGTCAGTTTGAAATCCATTATTGAATTATTTCTTATATTCTATTATTCAAAATTTGGGTTACGCCGAAACCAGCATAACCCATTTATTATATGCAGACATCAATAAATGCATCTGCATAATAAATTCAACATCTATTTACTTTTCAGACAACAACATGATGATCCATGCGATAACGTAAATACCCAAACCAAATCCAAAAGCCAGAGTACATACTGCAAAAATAACACGCATCATTGTTGCATCTATTCCAATAAACTCAGCCAAACCAGCTGCAGTTCCTGTAAGCATTTTATTGCTTGAAAGTCTCAATTGTTTACCCATAATTATAAAATTTTAGTTAGTCCTCTATCAGCTTAAACGAAGGCTTAGTAGAAGTTTTATCTTCATTAGCCTCTATTATAATCTCATACTTATTATCTATACCATTCTCCAGTATCACCTCTGCCACAGCATCCTCAACACATGTCTGCAATGTGCGACGCAATGGTCTCGCGCCATACACTGGATCATAACTCTTAGACACCATGTAGTCCATAGCATCATCCGTGATAGTCAGCTTCATTCCAAGTTTGCCGATTCTCTCACGTATAGGATTAATCTCAAGCTCAATTATCTTAGTGATTGAATCCTTCTCAAGTGGAGAAAAACTTACTATCTCATCAATACGGTTCAAAAACTCAGGAGTGAAAGTCTTATTAAGTTGTTTACGGACAACATCATCCGCGACAGACTTGCTCACCTCCGTCTGCATAGAGAATCCTATACCACGGCCAAAATCTTTCAACTGACGAGAGCCGACGTTGCTGGTCATAATTATGACAGTGTTCTTGAAGTCGACTTTACGACCTTGGCTATCAGTCAGACATCCCTCATCCATCACCTGAAGAAGAATATTGTAGACATCAGCGTGAGCCTTCTCAATCTCATCAAGAAGGACAATGGAATATGGTTTTGTACGGACTTTTTCAGTCAGCTGACCTCCGTCTTCATGGCCTACATATCCTGGAGGGGCTCCAATAAGACGTGAGACAGCATGCTTCTCCATATACTCACTCATATCGATACGAATCAAAGACTCATCACCGTCGAACATCTCTTTAGCCAACATCTTGGCAAGATATGTCTTTCCGACACCAGTAGGTCCAAGGAACAAGAATGTACCGATAGGACGGTTGGGATCACCAAGACCAATTTTGTTACGTCGGATAGCCTTCACCACTTTAGCCACAGCGTCATCCTGTCCGATCACCTTACCCTTCAAAATATTCGGCATTTCCACCAAACGTTGGCTTTCATCTTTAGCTATACGGGTGATTGGAATACCTGTCATTGTGGCGACGACACGCATCACATCATCTTCAGTCACCACACGACGGTTGGACTTCATCTCCTCCGTCCACTTCTTTTTTTCAGCATTCAACTGGATAGTCAAAGCCTTTATCTTGTCACGCAATTCAGTAGCCAACTCATAGTTTTGCTTCTTGACTGCGTTCATTTTTTCGTCTTCAAGAGATTTCAATTCCGTCTCTATCTCAACAACTACAGACGGAATCTCCACATCAACAATGTGAGTGGCAGCACCTGCCTCATCCATAGCATCGATAGCCTTGTCTGGGAACATACGGTCGCCAATGTATCTGCCTGTAAGTTTGACACAAGCATTGATTGCATCATCCGTATACTTCACCATGTGATGCTCCTCGTAAGCAGCCTTGCTGTTGTTAAGGATTTCAAGAGTTTCAGCTTCCGTTGTCGGATCCACCAACACACGTTGGAAACGGCGATCCAATGCCCCGTCTTTCTCAAAATACTGACGATATTCCTTAATTGTTGTAGTTCCGATACATTGGAATTCTCCACGGGCCAGAGCAGGCTTCAACATATTTGCCGCATCCAATGTTCCGGGAGCTGAACCTGCTCCGATCATTGTGTGAATCTCATCAATAAAAACGATGACATTCTTATTGCCAGCAACCTCAGACAAGATAGCCTTCAAACGTTCCTCAAACTGTCCGCGGTATTTTGTGCCGGCGACAAGAGCACCCATATCAAGAGCATAAATCACCTTGTCAAGAAGGATGTGTGGAGCGCGTTTGTTGACTATATCCAAAGCAAGGCCATCCACAATAGACGTTTTGCCGACACCTGGCTGGCCTATCAGAACAGCATTGTTTTTCTTCTTACGGCTAAGAATCTGAGACAGACGTTCAATCTCACGTCTTCTGCCGACAATTTCAGCGACGTTACCGTTTGCCGCCTCACGAGAAAGATTACGAGCATACTTTTCAAGATAAGGCATAGCAGAATTTGAAGACGTTGCAGTCTGTTTAGATGCAGTAGACTGTTTAGACATTATCGAGTTAGCATCAGCGTCACTGTCCATATCATCGTCTTCGTCATCTTCATCATCCTGCACACCATCATTGATATTCAGATCAATAGGTTCTATAGTATCAAGTCCACCCTCCTCTTCTTCTGCATATTGTTCATCCTTATCCCACATTTTGTGTGAGATCGCAAGCATCTTATCATATGTGACACCTTCTGAGATAAGGACTTCCGAAGCAAGGTTGGAATCCTCTCGAAGAATAGCCAAAAGAAGTATATCAGTATCCGATTGTTCAATAGTACGGAACTGACGACGTTCAATTTCCATAAGGAAAAGCAGACGCTCGGTAGACTTCAGCATAGGAATATCTTCATCTAAGAAAGGATTATTGTTTTCCTTACGAATAACATCCTCTATCTTCTGACGGATCACACGAGGATCAACATTCAACTCTTTGAAAGCAGCCATAGCTGGACCTTCTCCGTCGCGAAATATACCCAACAGCACATGTTCAGGAGCGATACTGTCGTTTCCTAAACGGGCTGCCTCTTCCTTACTATATATTATAACGTCTTTAACTCGTTTTGTAACCTTATTATTAAAAAAATTGTCCTGTTGCATTTAAGTTCTTTCAATTTGTAATGCAAATATACTCCATTTTTCTTTCAATACATAATTCCAAATATAGAATTAATATAAAGAAGACGCACTTTACATTTTTTAACATAAGACATGAAAATGAATCATTAAATGTAGTAGAAAGATTCAATACAAAGAAAAAAGGAGACGTGAACACTCACGTCTCCTTATTAAACTATATTCAATCAGTTGCTACTTAAAGTAAACGACCTCGATACTACCCTTGTGTTTAGATCCATCCTTCAAAACGATTTCATAGAAATAAACACCAGCGTCTACATATTCACCTCTGCACTTTCCATCCCAGCCATTATTGCTTTCAACCATCTTCTGGCCATAACGGTTGAAGATCACAACAGGATAGCCATCCATAAACTTATCATTCAATCCAATTGAATTCATTGGAGTAAATGCAGTAGGAATATCCTTGACAACATTGATAGACACCACATTAGAAGGAACAGCTGGACAGACACTATCAAGCATCAATACGTAATAAGAAGCTGTATCCTGAAGACCTATTAACTCATACATATTGCAAGCTTCATCATTCTTAAGTTTGACTTCAAGCAACGAGTCTGGTTCAGATACCAAATCTTTGTATTCCTCCTTAATCTGACCTTCTTTATCAAATGCCTCGTCAAATCTTCCATCAAATGCGCCGTTGACTTTGTACCAATGATACTCGTATGGACGATACTTAGTGACAAGTTTCAATTCAGCGCTTTCATTTCTGAATACACGAGGTTTATTCTGAGGCTTTGTCACAAGCATGAAATTCTCAGGTTTCATTCGTGCCTGTGTATTGATACTAACTGCATCAATTGAAGAATCAGAGCCACATGCATTTTTTGCATAATACCTTAAAGTAAGAGGTATATTTGAATAAGGGAGCTTTGTATTAGGCGAATATTTTACGCCATCAATCATCCAACCCTCTTCTGTGATTTCCTCTCCATTTTCGAAAGTATATACCTTGAATCTATCATAAAGAGTCTCATCTCCTGACACTAAATGAAGGGAGTCATTCTCACAAATTGTATAGTATTCAGAAGCCATAGACACATACGGTGCATCATGTATATTGATATAAGCACTTGCAGTATCTCTACATAGTCTGACAGTATCTGTAATCACAATATAATACCTGCCACTCTTATCGTATGAGTTTAATGCAAGAATTTCACTCTCCTTATTTTGGTCAAATTTCCATCCGTTAGTTGCCAAGTCATTTGAGAACATCAAGCTATCAAGAAGCAAAGTATCACGATAATAATCGAAGACTACTGATTTTGTTTGTTGATATTCATATTGATGTGTATATCTATTGTATCCCCAAATTTGACCTGTGTAAGATGATATCATAGGGCTTTTCAGAAGTAGATCCTGATTAGCACATATAGTAACATCATTCATTGTCAACGACACAACAGACTTTCTTGTAGGAACGATGACTCTCTTAACCAAAGAATCTTTCAATCCACAAGGATCCACAATAATTATCTTGACATCGACAAAGCCACTCTCAGTAAATAATGTATCTCCCATTGGAGGAATCTGAATATGCTTATAATGTTTCACTGCCTCTGGATCACAATTATCAGTTGCGATATCAGGTGGAAGCAAGCCATCAACATCTGGAACAAGGAACACACATGGTCTGCCGTAATCAGCTTGAATAATCGTGTCCTCGAACCATTTAGGAATTGTAACAATTGGCGGAACAGTATCCCTAACTACACGACGATATTCTATTGTATCAGAATGATTATCACATGCGTCATATGCGACAAAACGTCTTACAACATCATAATTATAATACTCACACTTGCTTGGATCAGAAGATCTGTTTGTCGAGTCAGAGAAGAATATTCCACTCTTTAGAGGAACATCCTTTGATCTTTCTACAGCATTCTCATAAACCACATCCCAACAATTATCCTTTGCCTTCATTGCTGAATTGACAAACGGTTCTGTCGGTGTACAAACAAAGGTATCTAATGTAGAAACCGCATCCTCCAACCAAACTGGAGGTACAGTATCCTTTACTCGGAACGTATCCGAACATGGTGACACATTCTGTTTTCTCACGTCGATAGCGGAATATGTTCTGATCAATGTGAACTCACATAGATTTACTGTTGACACTTTAGTATTAGTCACATCCAAAATCACAGAGTCTACCTTGAACGTAGCAGGATCAACCAACTCAGGTGCTGAAGTTCCGTCCTGTGCTAAGAACAGACCTCCTGCAGCAAGGAACTCATCAAACGTCTTATAAGAAGCAGGAATATCATTATGACAAATATACTTAGTATCATCCAATGGAGGACAGTTCATTCCTGGAGCTCCTGTATTGATTACATTAACAACTCTATGACATGGAATTTCCTCTTCCAATCCAGGTGTTGTATCTCTAACAATCAAAGTGATTGTTGTCAAACCTAGTGGATATGGATCCCTCAACTTCAAGCCATCAGAACGAGTGTATACAGAATCCAATTGTCCACACTCATTATGTAGCTCTGGAATCTTGAATCCGTGCTTTAGAACTTCAGAGAATGGCACTGAATCGACAGCAGTCTTCAACTCAATTGTGATAGTGTCTTTCTCACCTAACAATCCACAGTTGAAACTGTCTATTCCAGCATTACGTACCTTTATTACTTGCTCACATATAAACTCTTCTCCATGATAAATGTATCTTCTGAATACAGTGTCTATACCAAGATCAAATTTCTCAGTAATTGCCTTTCCAGAAGCACGCCATACTTTCAATAGTGGCACAACAGTGTCAGCACAGAAATCCATGAAATGTGGCTCTGTCTCACTCAAATTAATGTCTGCTGGATCCAACTGACAAACACCGATAGGCAGTGTGACAAGTGTATCCTTAGGACACTGGATTGGATCCTCCTTGACATCTCCTACCTGAACAATCTGAGCACATGTGTCAATGCTGTCCTTCAATGTCTTTGAATGGTCAACGTAAATCCAGTAGACTGTGGTTCTTCCCACATAGAATGTGTCATCCACACCCTTAAACAATTTCTTGTCAGAGCGGATAACTGTATCAGGAAGAATCAATGCATTTGTACATGGATTCTTTGACTCAGGAGCGACAAGGCTGACAGATATGCTACATGAATCTTCACTTGTCGGAGCAAAAGGTTCCAACTCTTTACATGCGATATCCATCTTCTTGTCCGTCAAGATATTCAGTGTTTCTACACATGTATCCTTAACTGTAGAGTACTTGCTTTCAAACACCCATGCTATATTATAGACACCGACGCTAAGTTTGCCAAGCGTATATGAAGGAGTACCTTCTTTCATTTCAGCAAGAAGAGAGTAAGTTGGTTTTCCTTCTAATGTGTCAATCATATAACCCTTACCATAGATTACGTAACCATCAACACACGCATCTTTGCCCTCTGGTATTGGAAGAATCTGCTCATCAAGAGTGACATCACACTCACCACTTGCCGATTTCTTCACAGTATCATTAAAGACGGTGCAGTCAAATATTGGTTTGTTCGACGACTTGATCGTCAACTCGATTTCACATCTCTTAGTCATGACTGTCAAAGAGTCGTTTGCAAACAACCATGATATTTTATATGGTTCTCCAACCACAAACTTAACAGGCAACTCAGAGTAAGTTGTGTCTCCCGTCGACGAGATTGTCATCAATTGAGCCTCACCCTTAATTTCTTCAGTTGAACAATATTCGTAAGCGTATGGTTGCTTTATTGAATCAAGAACCTGCTCCTTAACAATCTCACAAAGTCCTTCTGGCAAAACAATTGTCTCATCAGGAATTGTGTCACAGTCTATCACTGGCTCCATAGAATCCTTAACAGTGACAACCTGAGTACACAAGAAATTGTAGGAACCAAAGTTGTACTTCCAATAAACAGTATCAACACCTACATTGAATGGATAGCTCAAGATATCATCTCCATTCTCTGAACTCAATCCTGGCAAAGAGGCTCTTGTAACAATCGAATCAATATGAGCACCAGAACACAAGTCATAAACCGGCTTGATATCGAATCCTAACTCACTGAATTCTATATCACAGTCAAATGGATCCAATACAATCAAAGTGTCTGGCATCTGACTACAGTCAACAGGCGGAACATTTATATCTCCCACTCTTACAATCTGAGTACAAGTAACTACTGAATCTACCAATGTATGAGTAGTAGAATCAATAAATACCCATATTAGTTCATTAGGTCCGACATAGAACGGATCATTCATTGTCAATCCGTTCGGACGTGTTGGTGTTCCGACAAACTCACCAAGTCCACATGGATGCTTAGCAAACGGATAACCACGTTTATTCAATGAATCCAAAACCTGAGACGCTGGAACTGAACAGTCACCTGTCTTAACTGGAATATTAATCGTATCCTTATTTATTGAGTCACAATTAATCTCCAATGTCTTAGTAGTACGGACATCAACCAACTGGTCACACGAATCTTTTACAGATCCTGTAAAATCAGTGAACACCCATTTGATCCAAGTCTGACCAAGAGGATATGTGTCTTCTAGTTTCAAAGAATCACTACGCTCTCCCACACCAGGACGCATGTAGTAAGATGAATCAGGATGAGCACATGGATCTTCAACTTCTGGAGTTTTCAAAGTGTCTCTCAAATCTGCAGGATCACAATCCTCGACAACCTTATGCATTGCAGGTGTCAACTCATCACAATTGATTTCAAACTTCTTATTCCCCTTGATATTGATGTCCTGCTCACATTTTGCCGTATCCTCAACATTATATGGGCTGACCATAGTCCATGTGATATGCGTATGACCTGTTGGGAACGGATCAGAGATCTCCAATGAATCACTTCTGTGAGGAACACCCCAAACTGTATCAGCAGTACATGCATCCAATGCGAATGGCATTTTTGTGATAACACTGTCTCCTGGCACATCACATCGTCCCTCTGTCGCCTTTATACTATCAATATCAGCGGCATTATCACAATTAGGCTCTAATTTGTTCTGATGGTTTGGACGAATGATCTGATCACATGTAGCTACCTTACCATCTATCTGTGAACGGAATACCCACAACAAATGATAATCGCGTCCTACCTCCAAGACATAATCTGAAGGCACTTTCTTATCTGTGCCATAAAGAGTAAGCACACCAGGTATCTTCTCATCCGTACATGAACGCGTAGCCACATAGTCTCCACTCAAAATATCCCAAATATCACCAATCACAACTTCACATTCACCTGGTTTAGCCACAGGATAATATGGATTTGGATCAATCTTAGAACAATCGAAACTTGGTCCACGGGCATCAACTACATTTACATACTTGATACATGAATCAACATTTCCTGACTTATCTACGAATATGAAATTAAGTTTCGACAGACCTACAGGGAATGGATCAACCTTCCACTCTTCATTATCAACTCCATCGACAACAAGTTCAAACACGTTAGTTGATATGTTCCAGAAATATCTCTTTACTACTGGCTCAATAAATAGAACAGAACCTCCATTCGCAAGGTTATCACACTCATCGTATGCCTTTGGAATGATAATCAAATCTTTCAAATCATCGTATGTCAAGCCACAAACATCAGATGAAACATTACCCATTACTGTATCTTTTCCGTCGAAACAGTCAAGAACAACAGGCTTAGTGCCATCTTTAACTGTGCGGTACATTATACATGTATCAGACAAATTAGCCTTATCCGTGTAGATGTACAAGAACTTATGTGTTCCGACTGGATAAATGACATCCTTGATCTCATCATCCTCATATCTCTTCACAGTTCCATCAAACTGTGTCACAAATGCCTGAACCTTAGCCTTGATTACACCATCACACTTGTCATTAATAGAGCTATTAAGATCGACATCCAAACTTGAGAATGGAAGTTCACAAGTATTCTCCGCGACAACCGTCTTGTCTGTCAACTTCTTACATGCATCTGAAGCATCAGGCGGAGTTGTGTCAGCTATAGTCAAATACTGGTCACATGTCTTATCATTCTTCGACTTGTCTACAAAATGCCAAATAATATGATAAGTTGTATCCTTGTGGAATGTAGCAGGAAGTGCCACGTCTTTTTTATCATCCTTGTCTCGAAGCATTGGCTTTCCTTTGATATCTCCATCACAATTATCCACAGCAGTATGGCTACCAAGAGCAGCAAGCACTTCATCAAGTGTAAACTCACACTTATCAGCGGCAAGTGCTAATGTAGTATCCTGAATGTCACGGCAATCGAATACCGGCTTCATTGTATCAAGCACAGTGATTGTCTGCTTACATACTGAAGAAGCTCCGGCAGCATCTGTAAATGTCCAAGTGATTGTTGTGATACCCTTAGGATAAGCATCGTTCATCACATCCTTTCCGTCACTTCTGACTCCAACACCTTTTATTTTCTTTCCAATTGGGGAACATGGGTCATCATCGATTTCAGGTGTATGCAAACCAACTTTTTTAACAACATCTGCCTCTGCCAAACAATTAGCATCAACATAAGCAGTCAACGGAGGAGTTACGACATTGCAGTCTACTGGAGGTCCAAGAGTATCGATAACCTCTATGTACTGAGTACATGTGTCACTATTACCAGACAAATCAGTAACAATCCAATCTATAGTTGTCACACCTACTTTGTAAGGTGCTGACAAATCAGTAGATTTTTTAGATTTGAATGTACGTACCCATGAAAGTTTCAAGTCACTCGTAGATGTACAATTGTCTTTTGCCTTCAACTCTTCAAGTGATGGCACCTTCACTTTGACATCTGTCTGACTCAACTCACATGACTCGTCAGCATAGAATTTTGATGTTCCCTCCCATGGCCCACAAACCAATGTAGGAGCTATAGTGTCCTTTACCTCTATTTCAACGACACAACTGTCAACCAACACTTTTGATGATGGATCTTCCTTTTCATATGCGTTAGAGAAATACCACACAAATCTGTTCTTGCCTACAGGCAAATTATAATTTTTCACAACAGATGGTACAGATGTGAAATTTGTCAAATTTGCAGTGGCATATCCATAAGGGACATTCTCTTCACATATACATACAGGATTGACCGCATAAGATCGGAATGTCACATCCTTTGTGATCACACGATCTTCTTTGGCATCCATAGGATTTTCAACTGTAATCACATTACCATTTGCATCGTACAAACGTACTGAATCTGGGAATACTGAGATTGTAACAAAGCCTGATTTAGATGCGCTAAGTGTAGGAAATTCTTCGAACGACATCGGAACATTACCAGGACCAGGTTTAGTTGTGACTGGAACCATATTCGAACATACATCTCCAGCACCAGGACCAAATCCAGGACCAAATCCAGGACCAAATCCAGGACCAAATCCAGGTTTATTCTCGCAATCACCATATCTTGTCGCATGGTAATACTTCACCTCTGCTGTTGGTATGTCTGTCAACGACATATTATATATAGCCTTACAATCTTTGTCCGTATACATCACAGGTGGAACCTCAGGACATTTAGGCACTGGAGGTGCATTACGAACAACCGTCACTATCTGCTCACATGTCTTTGAATTGAACCTTTGGTCTGTAAATGTGTAAGTAATAGTATAAGAACGAGATTCAGAACCTCCTCCAAATTGGAACCTCTTAAACTCTTTAATATCTTTAATCTTCTTTACATTTCCACTTTGATTATCTGTAATAGTAACATCAACAGTCACTTTGCCACCACAAATATCTATTACATCTTCATGCATTGACAAATAGCCTTCATCAAAATATCTTTCAAGAGTATATACCTTGTTCGGATTATTTCCATTCGAGCCCGCTCCTGACGCATACGTATCATACTTCACTTCTCCACTCTCAAGAAGATAGTTAGGGAATACCATGATGTTGATCAACGATGAACAATCAAACTCTGGCGCATCCTGATCCTCTACCATGAATGGAACAGCACACTCTACTGTAACACTCTCATCCACATGTGAGCCTGGAAGTTTTTTGAAAACCCATACCATCTCATATTTGATTCCTGTTTCAAATAGAGGGTCATCCATCTGAGACTCTTCTATTTTATGTAACTCATCACCTTCTTTCGGAACACGATAATAAAGAGTTGGCACAAGGCTGTCTGTAGGATGAGCAGAACACTCGTCAAATCCGTATGGCAGTTTAGCCACTTCTTTTAGTTTGGCAATGACGGTAGATGGCTTCAAACTACATGTCAAAGTATCAACGTCAAGTTTACCCAAATCCACATTTGGACATGTGACATTAGGTTTCTTGTCGTCAATCACAGTGATTTGCTGAAGACAGAACTTAGTGTTTCCTGCCTTGTCTGAGAATGCCCAAAGAATCCAAGTGACACCTTTTTTATAAGGGTCGTTTAGATCAACAGTTTTATCAAAAATTGATGGAATCTCAGACGGTCTATCTTCAAACTCACATCTACCCAAATACTCACCTGTAATCGTTCCGTCGACACCATTCAGATCCTGCAATCTAGGAGCAGAAAGGCTAGGCAATTCTGTTGTAAAATCACCAGGCACAGCCACACAGCCCTTTTGGTTTTTCAAATGAGCAGTGTAGTTCTTTATCAAATCACAATTGACATTCGGAGGTGTCAAATCTTTTATTGAATCAACAGCCTCACAAAAATCTGATTTGCCACATCCATCAGTAATAGTATATTTCAACTCGATTGCTCCAGCAGGCGCAACAACTTTCTTATTTATAGTTTTCGACTGAGACATTGAGAATTCTATAGTGCGAGACTGGTTAGTTCCATTCAACACTTTACCATCAAGATCTTTAACGACGACATCAATTGTCATCTTCGGATCCGGATCACAACTTACTTTAAAATCTGGCAAAGGCAAATCAATAGTCATCGATTTTTCCTTTTCTCCAAGAATGTACACTATACCATCAATCTTGCTACAATCAATAGTCGGATCTTCTGGTTTTTCAAATTTATATGTTTGAGAAGCAGTTGCAGGACAACCTACTCCATCAATCTCTGCTGTTACAGATACAGTGTGGGATTTCAATGTTCCGTCACATGCAGCAGTATGATTCCATGAGACCTCTGCTGAAGAGGAAGTGCTTAAAGATGCATTTGCACCAGTCCACTTATAAATATATTTATGATCTCCCTCTTTATTAGTGATATTAGCATTTGCATACACCTTATTTGTCATGTCTGACGGACAAAGAATTTTGTCTTGTTCCTCTGTACCAGAAGCGAAACGATCACTAGTCAAACTCAAAGTTAAAGATGGAGTATTGTGGACATCAATAATTTTCTGAATTGGAGTTCCAATAGGATTTTCTACAGTTGCTCCATCCACAACTGTACGACGAACGACTTGAGCTTCAAGAGTGTATTTGCCATGCTCTGCTACAGAAGGGAAAATAACCCTTACACTTGCACCTTTAGTTTTCGAATCTTCCTGGAGTCCGGCTCCTTCATATACAGTATTATTATAGACCTCTTTTTTGCTAGGAGTGATCAACTTCCAACGATAGAAAACAGTTTCGTCTTCCGATACAGGATCTACATAATAGATATTATCATCCTTAGGAGCACATACTATTGAAGATCCTATAATCTCGTTCGGCCATATAGGATCACACTCTTTACCATAAACAGTGAATTCTTTTGTTACAGTTGCTGAACCATCTCCCTTATTTACCTCTACTTTATATTCCTTAGCACCTACAAAATCAACATATATATTTGCTGTACGATATTCATCACCTTTTCCTGACGCTCCAAAAACTTTTGCCCAACCATTGCCTGATCTTTCATACCAATTGTATGTGGCATTCTTAGGGAAACCTGTAGCTGTAGCTCTAACTATTTCTCCCTTACATACAAGTTTTGGTGAAAGACATACCTTTTCTACCTCCGCTGAGATATAGTCAATAGAAACTTTTGCACAACTCAACTGAGCAAATTCAGGAGTAAACTCATAATGTTTCAAACCCTCATTTACATATGGCATATATCCATAGAATGTCATTTCAAAACGCAACATATGATAATCGCCACCCGACATCGGTAGATTTCCAACATTAGTCAAACTGCTAAACTTAACCTCAGCCACATTATTTGCTGATTGCAAGTCTCTCTTGCTTCCCAAAAGAGCTCCTGTCACATCATCATAAAGTTCAACATCCATTCGGTCATCTGTCACGGTTCCATGTCCTGTTCTTGCACGGAAAGCAGCATTACCATCCAATTTACAAGTAGGCTTTACATATGCTCTCATGACAAATCTATAATGTTGATTTCTATAGGACAAACCATGATGATTGTATCCATTTCCACATACATTTGGATTTGCAGGGAAACTGATAGTCACTACCTTACAGTTAGGATTGGTAAGGTTCATAAAATAATTTTCATATTTTCCCTCTGTTTTCTTTCTTACACTATCGTCTATACTTGGAGTATAGCTTCCGAAACTACTCTGTAAACCACCAATCGAATAAGGACAATCATTCTTTGAAAACTCTAGAGTATATTCACCAAAGAAGTTTTCTACATCATTTTCTAGTTTTCCTGTATTACTACCAGTCGGATCGAAATCTGTTCCTGTAATAAAATCTCCTGTTGCCGAAGAATGACATTCTGGCACACAATCAGTACCTTTTTTTATTGTTATATGATTTGACTCCGCTATAATATTAGTTCCACTTTTCTCCACAGCACGAAACTCAACATCATGGTCGTCCATTTCATAAATGAATGGGACACCAACCTTAAGCTGAGATCCTTCTGTACTTGCATTCACCCAAACCCCGTTCTCCTTCTTCTGCCATGTCACAGAACTTGTTGATGCAAGTGATGAATTTAGAATAACACCTTCATTAGGACAAACCGTTCCGTTCTCCGCAGTAATAACCAATGCATTCGCATTGACCCAACTTCCGAATAAAAAAACGGAAGCAACAACGTTTTTCAAAACTGGATTCAGCAGTTTTGATATTCGTTCTTTATATTTCATATTTTGTATAATCTTTTTCATACCCTATCTAATTTATCTTTTCAACACTCCTAATTAATTATAAATCAGCAATACAGATTATCAATCCGCATTTTAACGCTTAATTTATCTAACAAATATATATTTTTTCGTTTATAAACGTTTACTTTTTGTTAAAAAATGTAACAAAACATTTAAGAATTTTAACATATAAAAACACGAATGTTTCTTCTTCTTAGCTATAAAAGAAACATCCGTAGTATATATCACACAAACAAATAAAATATTTATAAACCCTCTAAACGATAACAATCTTCATCTGTTATATCACATTAAGCAATTGATTAAAAATATTTTATGGCAGCAACAAACTGCTGTCTCCATAACTTAGAAAACGGAATCCGTTGTCGAACGCATATTTATAAATTCTATGCCAATCATCCCCTACAAGCGCCGAAACCAAAAGGAGAAGTGTGCTCTGTGGCTGATGGAAATTTGTGATAATTCCTCTGATGATCTTAAATTGGTAAGACGGTGCAATTATAATCTGCGTGGATGTCACCAGCGTCTCCTTGCCTTCATCTTCCAAATAATCGAGTATCGCCTGTAAACTTTCATCGGCGGTCAACGTTGGATGGGTATCATACGGTGTCCACTGCGCCACATGCAGATAGTCGCTGTCGATCGCAATGCCTTTAGATCTGGCTTCTGCAATCGCAACACCTATATAATATAATGACTCCAATGTACGTACTGAAGTGGTGCCGACAGCAATGATATTGCCAAGAGCTGACTTGACTGATTCTATTGTCTCACGTCTCACACTAATCACCTCACTATGCATCTCATGACCATCCATCGTCTCCGACTTTACTGGCTGAAATGTTCCGGCTCCGACATGAAGTGTAAGTTCCGCACGACGTATTCCTCTCTTCTGAAGACTCTCAATCAAATCTGAAGTGAAATGAAGTCCGGCTGTAGGAGCTGCCACCGAACCCTTGATCTTTGAATACACTGTCTGATATGTAGTCTTGTCGCTCTCTTCTGTCTTACGGTTAAGATACGGAGGTATAGGAAGTTCACCAGCAGCGTCGACAATATCGGCAAAAGTATGCTTCTCCGCCCCACTCCACGACAGTCTGATCAACCTTGCTTTGCCGCTTTTGTCGATACACTCAGCTTTGAGTGTCACTGAATCACCTGAAATCTGCACCGTCTGCTCTAGGAATCCATCTTTCCATTTCGCTGCATTTCCGACCATACATTGCCATACAACCTCGTCTTCCGCCGAAAAATTAGAGGCATAATCACGAGGCGAATGAGGCTCAAGAAGGAAAACCTCTATTCTTGCACCCGAAGATTTATGAAAAACGATGCGTGCCTGGATGACGCGAGTGTTATTAAACACCAGCATTGTATTTGCCGGCAGTTCGTCGCCGATATTTCTGAATATTGTATGAGCAATTTTGCCTCCCTTGTATGTGAGAAGTTTCGACGACGCGCGATCGTTCAACGGAAATTTTGCTATTCGCTCATCAGGCAAATTGTATGTGAAATCTTCTATTTTTAGCTCTTTCGGATGCATCAGAAAATGAATTTAATTGCATTTACTTTGTAAAGTACGGCAAAAATACCGATTTTTGCAGAATTAAAAAAAAGAAAACACAAAATGGGAATAAAAGTAGGCGATAGAGTTCGTTTTTTAAATAGTGTTGGTGGCGGTATCGTAAAGAAGATCGTCAGCAAAGAATTGGTGGAAGTGGAAGACGAGGATGGTTTCGACATTCCTACTCTCATCAGCGAATGCGTGATTGTGGAATCTAAAGGCGCGGCGGAAAAAATCGCTGAACGCCAGCAACAAAAGACAAACACACAAAAGCCAAAACAGGTTCTTATCCAAGAAGAGGAAGACGATGCAGACGAAACGTATGCCGAGACTAAGGAAGGTGAGCTAATCAACGCCGCCTTAGGTTTTGTTCCCGTCAACCCGAATATGATTTCCCAGACAGATTGCGAGATATACCTGATCAACGACAGCAACTATTATCTTGCATATAACATTTTCAACGGTGGAGAGAAAAGCGTATATTCTCGTTACGCGGGCATTATCAATCCCAACACAAAAATTCTGTTGGAGACGATGAAGAAGACTCAGCTGAATGAGTTTGAGAACCTTGGAGCACAGATCATCGCAATGAAGAAAGACAAAGCCTACTCTCGCAAACCCGTTTATGATCTGAAAATCAAAATCAACACAGTAAAATTCTACAAGCTTCACAGCTATGTGGAAAATGATTATTTTGATGAAGACGCGATTATTGTGCCGCTTGTGGAGAAAGATATTGCAGCAGGATTCAAACTTCCGTCGGCAGACGATTTGAAATCAGCAATTCTGAACAAAGATTCAGCTGAAGCCACTAAAAAGTCTGTCAAAAGCAACGTCGTACCAGAAATCATAGAAGTGGACTTGCATATCAACAATTTGGTAGACAACACGTCGGGACTAAGCAATAAAGATATGCTTGATTTTCAGATGAAGAAAGTCCGTGAAGTGATGGACGCGAACATCCGCAGAGTAGGACAAAAGATTGTGTTCATACACGGGAAAGGAGAAGGCGTACTAAGAAACGAAGTGCTAAAACTATTAAAATCACAATACAAAAAATGCTATGTACAGGATGCATCGTTTCTTGATTATGGATTCGGTGCCACACAGGTAACAATAAAATAAAAAAAGGTGACAAAAGGGACTTCGACTAAACTATTAGGTGTCGGCATTATTTGTATAATGTCAACACTATCTATGATGGGCAAGCCATCTAGAGATGAAAAGAGAACAGTGGCGATCAGCAATTTTCACAAGACTCCGCTTTCACCACATCTGATAGAAAAGGATTCACTGATTTACACATTTGGTGATGACCTTGAATTTTCAATAGCCGAACTAGACTCACTCAGTTTGGAGCTTGACGAAGATGAGGAAGACATGTTTGAGGAGGGCGACACAACAGGAAGCAGTTGGGACGCCACAAAAGTGAATCCATTCAACATCACCATCGACAGTATTGTAGATACCGTCATCAATGTCAGCACCTATTCGCATCCAAACTTCAATGTAGTGACAAGCGAATGTGGAGAGAGATGGGGACGATTCCATGCCGGCACCGACATGCGTCTGCGAGTGGGAGACACAGTCAGAGCCGCATTCGACGGGAAGGTGCGAATCATGCGTTACAATAAGAAATTCCGCAAAAAGGGCTATGGACATTTTGTGATGCTACGACACCCTAATGGACTAGAGACATTATACGGACATTTGTATAAGCCACTGGTAAAGGTCAACCAGGAGGTTAAATCAGGTGAGCCAATTGGATTGGGAGGCAATACAGGAAGAAGCACCGGTCCTCATCTACATTTGGAATTCCGATACAAAGGGTTGCCTATCAACGCAAGAAAGATTGTCGATTTTGAGACTGGACAAGTATTAAATCCAAAACTTGAGATCAACAAATCTACGTTCGATACCTACAACGAATACCTACATTCACCTGCGAAGTATCATAAAGTGCGTAAGGGCGACACATTAGGCAAGATCGCCAGAAGATACCGCACGTCAGTCAAACGATTATGTGCGCTCAACAGGATTCGTCCGAATACAAAATTGAAGATCGGAAGAAGACTAAGGGTGAAATAGCATATAAGATTATTTCCGACAAAATAACGCCGCGAGTTCGTAAGGACAAGCGGCTTATTTTTTGTTGACGATGGACGATAAACGATGGACAATCGACGATGGCAGTTGGCAAACAGCATGATTCTGTATTGCCTTCCAGGCAAAGATTGGGCATTGTGGATTTCATACCCGGGACTTCATCCCGGGTTACTCCC
>OCTW011606495.1_pt1 | contig 35665 bp, 25 predicted proteins | sample 1539671 | NCBI WGS metagenome assembly OCTW01 (sample SAMN02144230, study PRJEB22623) | gut metagenome | biome: sheep rumen | host: Ovis aries | place: New Zealand
ACAACTCTTAATTCTTAACTCTTAATTCTTAATTCATAACTCCTAATCGCCGAAGGCGACAACTCTTAATTCTTAACTCTTAATTCTTAACTCTCAATAGCCGGGGTTCTGTTCGACGACGCCGTTCGACATATCGATCTCGTTCTGCGGAATGGGCAGATGCTCATGGATGCCCTCGCGGAAGTAGAGGCCGCGGCTGTTGGGACGCGAGCGTCCGAAGGTGTGGAGCACCGAGGCGGCACGGCCCTGACGGACGAGGTCGAAGTAGCGGTCCCACTCGAAGGCCATCTCCATGCGGCGCTCCTGCCAGATCTGGTCGCGCACGTAGCCGTAAGAGCCGGGCTGATAGAGGCGTGTGCTGCCGTTGATAGTGTTCACCTGCGCCTTGCACATGTTGAGCTTCTGCAGTGCGCCCTCGCGGTCGCCCGTCTCATTGAGGGCCTCGGCCTGCATGAGAACAATCTCGACATAGCGCATCAGGCGGCGGTTGCGCCCGTTGTCGCCGGCATACTGCGGGCGGTCCTTCTTGGGCGTGTACCACTTGAGCGACACGTGGCGTCCCTCGCCGCCCTGCCATATCTCGCCGTCGGGCGTGTTGCCCTGATGGTGGATGGTGAACTCCTTGCGGATGTCGTCGCCGAAGAGCGAGGTGAGGATTTCGCTGGTGGCATACATGGCCGTGGTGCCCACGTCGAAGTGCTCGATGCCGGCACCCTCGTTGGTGTCGCCGCCCGTGCCGTCGGCACTCTCCTTGAAGACCACCTCGAAGACGGAGCCACGGCAGAACTCGCCGTCGGCATACCACTGATATACGTAGGCCCAGCGGTCGCCGCCGGAGAGGGGCTGGCCGTAGTAGTCGCGATACTCCAGCGAATAGACGTTGGCCATCGACTCCATGGGCGTGTCGGCCGTCTCGTAGGGGTCGGTCGGGGTGTTCAGCTCGCGCGGCTTGAACCACAGGCGCCGCCGCAGCTGTTCCCAGTCCTCCTTTCCGTCGTAGCGGAGCAGGTCGCCCATGGTGAGCTGGGCGCCGTCGATGATGTAGGCGCCAAGGCGGGTCATCTCCTCCCACTTCTCGCTCGCCACGCCCGGGCGGGCCTGATACATCAGCACCTTCATCAGCAGGCCGAGGGCAGCGCCACGCGTGGCCTTGCCCGTCTCCTGTGCGCCCCATACGGAGGGCAGCATGACGGCCGCCTCGCGCAGGTCGCGCTCGATGTAGGCATAACATTCGGCCTCGGTGCTGCGGGGGATGACGAGCCGGTCGACCGTCTCCACCTCGGGCCGCAGGGGCACGCCGCCGAAGGTCTTCACGAGGTTAAAGTAGTAGAGGGCGCGCAGGAACTTGGCCTGTCCGTAGATGCGGCGCACCTGCTGGTAGGCCGTATAGGCCGAGGTCGACAGCTGCACGCGGTCGATGTTGGCGATGACCTGGTTGGCGCGGTGGATGCCGCGGTAGTTGACCTCCCAGCGCTGGCGAATCCACGTGTTCGACGTGTTGAAGCGGAACATGACGAGCTGTCCCATCTGCGAGGCCAGTCCCTCGTCGGTGCCCAGCACGTTGTCGGCCATGGCTTCGCCGAAGCGCCACTCCTGGTCGTTGTAGGCATCGCTCTGCAGGACGTCGTAGGCGGCGTCGAGGGCCGACTGCATCTTGTAGGGCGTGTCGTAGTAGGTCTGGTCAGTGGCATTGCCGGTGATCTCCTTGTCGAGGAAGTCAGAGCAGGAGACGAGGACACAGGCTACGGTGAATAGCGAAAAGTGAAAAATTTGCTTCCGCAATATCTTCACCTTATTATATGTTTGCAGTTTGAAGTTAATCATACTCCCTAATTCTCAATTCTAAATTCTCAACTCTCAATTCTCAAAGTCCGAGTTTAACGCCAAAGGTGAACGAACGGGCCTGGGGATAGTTGCCGAAGTCGACGCCCATGCTGAGGTTGTTGCCCTCGGTGCCGACGACGCGGCCCACCTCGGGGTCGAGTCCGTTGTAGCCCGTCAGGGTCAGCAGGTTGGTGGCCGTGAGCGAGAAGGCGAGGCTGCTGATGCCCACCTTCTGCAGCAGCGGCTGCGGCACGTTGTAGGAGAGGCGCACCTCCTTCATGCGGAGATAGCTGCCGTCGTGGACGAAGAAGTCGCTGGCGCGGAAGTTCTGGTTCTGGTCTGACAGCCGCAGGTCGGGCACGCTGGCCCCGGTGTTGAGGGGGAAGAACTGGCGCACCTCGGTGAGCTGTCCTGACCAGTGCTGCGAGCGCAGGTCGGCATAGACGTTGCCGTTGGCTGCGTTGTAGAGCACGTTGTCCATGACGTTGAAGATCTTGTTGCCCGTCTGTCCCTGAAGGAAGATGGTGAGGTCGAAGTCCTTATAGCCGGCCGACAGGGGGATACCGAAGACGAACTTAGGCAGGGGCGAGCCCAGATAGGTGCGGTCCTCGGCCGTGATGCGCTGGTCGCCGTTGAGGTCCTTGAAGCGGAAGTCGCCGGGCATGGTGGTCTGCTCCCAGTAGTTCTTGCCGAAGTCATACTGGGCGGAGGCGCGCACCTCGTCGTAGGACTGGAAGATGCCGTCGGTGACGTAGCCGAAGAACGAGCCGATGGGCTGGCCCACGGCGGTCTTCGTCACGGGGTCGTCGATGACGAGTCCGGCGGTGGTGCCCCAGATGGGCTCGTTGCCGGTGCCGAGCGAGGTGACCTCGTTCTTGATCCACGACAGGTTGAAGCCCACCTCGTAGCGGAAGTCGCTGCCGATGTTGTCGCGCCACTTCACGTCGTACTCGAAGCCCCAGTTCTTCACGGCGCCGGCATTGGTCATGGGCGCCTGGTTCAGGCCGGCGGAGATGACGGTGGGCACGCGCAGGAGCATGTCGGTGGTGCGGCGGTTGAAGTATTCGGCGGTGAACATCAGTCGGTTCTGGAGGAACGAGAAGTCGACGCCGACGTTGAACGACTCGCTCTTCTCCCACTTGATGTCGTCGTTGCCCAGGACGGTGGCCGTCGAGCCTTCCCAGAGGATGTGGTTGCCCAGTCCGTAGGGATAGTTGTAGCCTGAAGTGAGATAGGTGTAGCGGGCCAGCTCGTCGATGCGGTTGTTGCCGAGCAAGCCCCAGCCCACACGCAGCTTGGCCAGCGAGAGCCACTGCTGGTCGCGCAGCCAGGGCAGGTTGCTGAACTTCCATCCGAGCGAGACGGAGGGGAAGATGCCCCAGCGGTTGTCCTTGGAGAACTTCGACGAGCCGTCAGCACGGATGTTGGCCTGGATGAGGTAGGTGTCGTCGAACGAGTAGTTGACGCGGCCGATCCATCCGACGGAGGTCCACTCGCGGTCCAGTCCGTAGGTCTTGTCGCCCGTGTAGGCGCTGGAGAGGTAGTGGAAGACGTCCTCGTTAGAGGGCGTGCCGCGGCGCGAGGACTGCTGGTAGCTGGTCGTCATGCCCTCGAGCACCTGTCCGGCGAGCAGCGTCAGGCTGTGCTTGTCGGCCTCGAGCATGTAGGTGAGCAGGTTGTCGACCTCCCACTTGCCCGTGTTCATCTGGTACTTATAGACCTCGGTGAGCGACGTGGGCATCGTGAAGTCCTCGTTGAGCCCCCACACCTCGGAGAAGTTGTCGTTGGTCTGGCGGGTGTTATAGTACGACGCCTTGAACTGGTAGGTCAGCCCCTTGACGATCTTGGCGTCGAGGCTGAGGTTCATGTCGGTGCGCTGCTGATGGGCGGCGTCGTTGTTGCGGTCGAGCACGGCTAGCGGGTTGTTGCTGTACCAGTAGCCCTTGGTGTTGTGCAGATAGGTCATGGGGCTCTCGGCGAGCGCCTGCTTCAGGATGCTGGACGAGCCCTCGGGCACGCCGTTGCGACCGTCGGCGGTGAAGGCCACGTTGGCCGTCATCGTCAGCCATCGGGCTATCTGGTTCTTGACGTTGAGGCGGGCGTTGAAGCGCTGGTAGTCGCTCGTGCGCACGATACCTTTCTCGTTATAGTAGCTGGCCGAGGCCAGGAACTGCGTCTTCTCCGTACCGCCCGAGACACTGACGCCGTGCTGCTGCTTGAGGCCCGTGCGGGTGACGGCGTCCCAGTAGTTGCCGGCCGAGTTCTGGCGGATGGTGTCGAGCTCGAAGGCCTTGGCGGGGTCGTAGACGAGCTGGCCGCTGGCATCGGGCGACATGTAGAGCTGTCCCTCGTAGGAGTAGCGGTTGTTGCCCGTCAGGTAGTCGTTCATCAGGGCATAGTCCTCCGGCCCCATGACGTCGATCTTCTTCCATGGGTTGGAGAATCCGATGTAGCCGTCGTAGGTGACGCGCGTCTTGCCCTCGCGACCGCTCTTGGTGGTGATGGCCACGACGCCGTTGGCGGCTCGCGAGCCATAGATGGCGCTGGAGGCGGCGTCCTTGAAGATCTCGACGTTCTCGATGTCGTTGGGGTTCAGGTAGTCGATGTTGTCGACGACGAAACCGTCGACGACGTAGAGCGGGTCAGCGTCGTTGACGGTGCCCGTGCCGCGGATCTTGATGGTGGTCTTGCCGCCGGGCGCACCCGTGTTCTGGATGATGTTCACACCGGCCGCACGGCCTTGCAGGGCCTGGAGGGCCGACGAGACGGGCATGTCGTTGATGTCCTTGCCGGCGACGCTCGATATGGAGCCGGTGATGTCGCTCTTCTTCTGGACGCCGTAGCCGATGACGACGAGCTCGTCGAGCACCTGGCTGTCGGAGCTCATACGGACGTCGATCTGCCGGCGGCCGCCGACGCGCTCGCTGTGGCGCTTGTAGCCCATGTAGGTGAAGTCGAGCGTGGACGCGGCGGAGCTGACGTTGATCTGATAGCGGCCGTTGTAGTCGGTGATGACGCCGTTCTGCGTGCCCGACTCCTTGACGGTGACGCCGATGAGGGGCTCGCCCGACTGGAGGTCGGTGACGGTGCCGCTGACCTGCTGGGCCCGCAGCGCCGTCGGCAGACAGGCCATCAAGGCGAGCAGCCACGCCGTCAGTAGTCGGCGCCGCCGCTGGCTGTCATGTTGTGGGATGCGGTTGTTTTCCATTCTGTGTGCTGCTAATAGGGGGAAAAAACTGCCCGGCAGACTATTTTCAAGCCTTGAAAATTTATTTTCATGACTTGAAAATAGTTTTTCATGCCTTGGAAATATATTTTCACGACTTGAAAATAGTCTGCCGATGCGCTTCAATTACTTAATGACCTTGCGGCCGTCGATGACGTAGACGCCATGACCGAGATTCTTGGCGTCCATGCGCACGCCGCTGAGCGTGTAGGCGCCCTGCTGCTGCGGGCGGTCAGCCTTGACGTCGCTGATGGCCGTCTTCTCAGCCTCGGTCAGGAAGTCGGGCTCCAGATAGCCCATGTCGCTCTTGCCGTCCCATCCGGGCTTGGTGTACTTGTAGGCATAGACGCGCTTGGTGGCGTCGCTGGCGAAGACAATGGTGCCGCCCATGTTGCGCAGGGTGTTGACGAGGTCGCCCTTCTGCATGTCGATGTGGGTGCAGACGACGGGCTCAGCGTCCCAGGCGTCGAGGCGATAGAGGGAGGTGGCATAGCCGCTCTCGACGATGTTCTCCTCATTCCACCAGTACATCGAGCCGCCGGCGACGACCTGCTCCTTGACCCAGTTGCTCAGGGTGCCGGGGCGCCAGTTGCCATACTGCGGCCACACCTTCTCGCCGTCGGTGCACCAGAGCTCGCCACCGTAGTGGTCCTCGCGTGCTGCGTCGAATCCGTGGGCGGCGCAGAACATGTAGTAGCCGTCGAAGATACAGCCGGGATCGACGAAGGAGTTGTTGTTGACGGAGGGAGCCTCGTCCCAGACGTCCATGTAGACGTAGTCGCCCTTCTGCATGTTGGAGCCGGCCAGCTCATAGCCGCCCGAGGGGTCCCAGCCGCGCCACCACATGCGGTCCTTGAAGACCTCCCAGCTGGCGCCGAAGGTGCCGGCGTGATAGCCGATGCCGGCCTCGTTCTTGCCGGGGTGCGTGTCCTTGATCATATAGGTGTGGGCGTCGCCCGACTCGTCGGGGCCGTTGGGCTTGACGGCCGGCGTGCCGTCGGTGTACCAGGGCTCGCCGCCGTAGTCGGGTGTCCAGGCCTGGAAGAAGCAGCCCTCGTTCTTGTAGTTCTCGAGGTTGTCGAGTCCGCAGTTGCGGGTGTAGCCCTCGGCATAGCCCCACTCACCCTCGGGCCAGCGCTCCCAGTTGACGTCCATGACGCAGTAGGTGCCCTCCTCGGTGCCGTCGGTGACCCAGAGCTCCTCGCCCGTGGTGCCGTCGATGTCGTCGGCCTTGAAGAAGACGCGGCGGCCGACGCGCACGTAGGCCGTGTGCAGCGTGGTGTTGTCCTGGCCGGGCCAGCGCATGTCGCAGCGGGCCACGCGGTGGGTGCCGTCAGGTGTGCCGTCGGTGATCCAGAGCCAGCGCTGCGGACCGCGGTCGGGGTCGTACTCCGAGCTCTCCTCGTCGTAGGCGGCGAAGATGGCGCGCTTCTCGTCCATCTGGATGAAGGAGACGGGGCGTGCGCCGAACATATAGTCGGTCAGCATGACGGTGCCCTCGGGGGTGCCGTCGGTGACCCATGCCTGGACGTCCCAGTCGTCAGTATAGGCGGCGAAGAGCACCTTGTCGTTCAGCCGACCCAGATAGCTGGGGTCCGACGAGCCCACGCCGGCGACGATGTCAGTCACCATGTGGGTGCCCTCCTTGGTGCCGTCGCTGACCCACAGCTCCTCACCGTGGTCGGCATCGACGGCGGCGAAGAACATCTTGTAGCCCTTCTCGGGCGAGCCGGCGACGACGATATTCTTCTGTTTGTCCTGCTTGCGCTCAGGATTCACGTTGGCGGTGACGCCCTCGGGCAGCACGTCGATGAGCTCGCCCTCGGACTGGGCCATGGCAGCCTGACCGGCGGTCAGCATCATGGCCGTTGTCAATAGAGTCTTAAAGTGTTTCATAAGCTTTTTGTTTTTATAAGTTAGTGGAATAATAATGTACAATGAACAATGTATAATGTACAATGAGAGGAGACGGTGGGTTATTTCTTCAGCATCTCGTCGACCTCGGCACGGGCCTGCTCGCGGCTCTTCGAGAAGATGCGGCGGATGCGCTCCATGTCGAACTTCTGCTCGCGGTCGTAGGTGTAGATGCCGTTCTTCTCGAGCTCCACGTCCACCAGCTGCGTGTAGCAGAAGCCGGCGATGTGGGGGATGCTGAGGATGACGTTGACCTGACGCTCCAGCCGGTCGTAGTATTCCTCGAGCGACTGCGGGTCCTTGCCGTAGCCCCAGAACTGGTCGGCGGGGGCCACCTCCTGCTGCGACTGCATCTGCTTCAGCCAGCGTATGCCGCCGAACTCGTCAATCATGTAGCACTCGCCCTGCCACTGGTGGCTGTGCTCAGGGAACTGGGTGTAGACGCTGCCGTCGTCCTTCATGCGCAGCTGCTCGTAGAGGGCTGCGGGATCCTGCACGTAGGTGTGCTCGGCGTAGATGTCGGTGTGGCCGGTATGATAGCCGCCGCTGGTGGTGACGACGGGCCGCGTGGGGTCAAGACGGCGCGTGGCCCAGTAGAGGTCGTTGGTCAGGCGGGCACGCTGCTGGTCACGGTCGGGCATCCACGTCTCGTTGAGCGGCGACCAGCAGACGAGGCTCGGCACGTTGTAGTCGCGCTCCAGGCACTCCTCCCACTCGGTGATCATATTGCGGGCAGCCACGGGGCTGGTCCAGTCCATCTCCCACGAGGGCGACTCACCCCAGACGAGATAGCCCAGGCGGTCGGCCCAATAGAAGAAGCGCTGCTCGAAGACCTTCTGGTGCAGACGGGCGCCGTTGAAGCCGGCGGCGAGGCCCAGTTCGATGTCGCGGCGCAGCTGCTCGTCGGTGGGGGCGGTCCACTGTCCGTCGGGATAGTAGCCCTGGTCGAGGACGAGGCGCTGGTAGTAGGGTTTGTTGTTCAGATAGAACTGGCCGCCGCGCACCTCGCTCTTGCGCATGCCGGCATAGGAGGCGACGCGGTCGATGACCTCGCCCTGGGCATTGCGGACGACGAACTCGACGTCGTAGAGGAAGGGCTGCTCAGGCGACCATGTCTTCACCTTATTTATATGTGCGGGCACAATGACACTGTTGGCTGCTGCCACCTCGCGGCGGAAGACCTGGCGCTGACCGTCGCGGACGATGATCTCCAGGCGCTGGCCGTCGGCCGTCTGATAGAAGTCGGGCTGGAAGATGAACTGCTGCTGGTCCAGGTCGGGCGTGATGCGCACGCTGCGCAACCCGCTCATGGCCACGGGCTCCATCCACACGGTGGACCAGATGCCCGTGACGCGGGTATAAAAGCACTCATAGGAGTTGAGCCGGCGGCTCTGCTTGCCGCCGGGCTGCATCCTTGAGCGCACGTCATCCTGAACATAAACAACTAACTGACTACTCTTTCCTGGTTGTACGTGGCGCGTAATGTCGACCGTGAACGAGGCGGCGCCGCCGTAGTGCTCGGCCACCTGGCGCCCGTCGATGTAGATCTGGGCGCGATAGTCGACGCCTCCGAAGTGGAGCAGCAGACGGCGCCCTGCCCACGCGGCGGGCACGTCGAGCGTGCGGTGATACCAGATGGCGGGGATGAAGTCCTTGCGGCCGACACCCGAGAGGGGGCTCTCAGGACAGAAGGGCACGGTGATCTCGTCCTTGAATCCCTTCGATTCGAATAGGCGCTGCTCCACCCCACTCTGCCCGAAGTCGAACTGATAGGTCCACGGTCCGTTGAGGCACTGCCACTCCGTGCGCTCAAACTGCGGGCGCGGATATTCGGCGCGGGGCACGGCTGCGGTCGCGGCGCAACCGACGGCGGCCACGACGGACATGAGAATACTAACGATGATGATGCGATGGGTATGCATAGCTCTGTGGTTTTTAGTCTTTCGGCTGCAAAGGTAGCGCAAAAGCCTTTCCACGGCATGCAATAATGTGTTTTTAGCCTGTAAAAATGTCCAAATCCGCCCGTTTTAGGCGGATTTGGACAAAAAAGCACGCAGGTTTTCCTTATTTCGTCAGGTTGCCGAGGATGTCGCGCGTCAGCTCCTTCGTGATGGTGCGGGTGGCGGCGGAGGTGGCGTTCTTGACGACCTTCTCCTTGGCCGAGGTCTTCGACTTGGTCTTGCGGCCGCTGACCTTGTCGCTGACCCAGGCGCCGAGGATGGTGGCGAGGGTCGACGTGACGGCCGTCATGACGGCCTTCATCACCTTCGACATCAGGCCCGGCTGCTTCTTCTCCTCCTTCTCCTTCTGCTTCTTGTCGGCCTCCTCGAGCTCGGCGGCCTCCTCGTTGAGAGCCAGCTCAGCCTGCTCGCGCTGCAGGATCTCGTAGGCGCTCTCGCGGTCGACGGGCGTGTCGTACTTGCCGTAGATGCGGCTCTGCTTGATGATGTCGAGGCGCTGGCCCTCGGTGATGGCACCGATCTGACTCAACGGGAACAGGATCTTGGCGCGCTCGACGACGCTGGGGGCGCCCTTCTCGTCGAGGAAGGAGACGAGGGCCTCGCCCGTCTCGAGCTGCATGATGGCCTCGTCGGTCTTGAACGCGGGGTTGGCGCGGAACGTGTCGGCGGCGGTCTTCACGGCCTTCTGGTCCTTCGGCGTATAGGCACGCAGGGCATGCTGCACGCGGTTGCCCAGCTGGCCGAGGATGTTCTCGGGGATGTCGGTCGGACTCTGGGTGATGAAGTAGATGCCGACGCCCTTGGAGCGGATGAGTCGGATGACCTGCTCAATCTTGTCGAGCAGGGCCTTGCTGGTGTCGGTGAAGAGCATGTGGGCCTCATCGAAGAAGAAGACGAGCTTGGGCAGGGGCAGGTCGCCCACCTCGGGCAGCGTGGAGTAGAGCTCTGAGAGGAGCCAGAGCAGGAACGTCGAGTAGAGCTTGGGCTGCATCATCAGCTTGTCGGCGGCCAGCACGTTCATGATGCCCTTGCCGCCCTCGGTCTGCATCAGGTCGTAGATGTCGAACGAGGGCTCGCCGAAGAACTGGTTGGCGCCCTGGGCCTCCAGCTGCAGCAGGGCGCGCTGGATGGCGCCGACGGAGGCCGACGAGACGTTGCCGTAGGTCGACGTGTACTCCTTGGCATGCTGTGAGACGTAGTCGAGCATCGACCGCAGGTCCTTCAGGTCGAGGATCATCAGGCCGCGCTCGTCGGCCACGCGGAAGACGATGTTCAAGACGCCGTCCTGCGTCTCGTTCAGTCCCAGCAGGCGCGAGAGCAGCTGCGGTCCCATCTGCGAGACGGTGGCACGCATGGGGTGGCCCTGCTCGCCGTAGACGTCGAAGAAGCGTACGGGGCACGCCTGGAAGTCCTCGTTCAGCCCGTCGGGGAAGAACTCCGGCAGTCGCTTCTCGATGAATCCGCTCATCTTGCCAGCCTGCGAGATGCCCGAGAGGTCGCCCTTCATGTCGGCCATGAAGCAGGGCACGCCTGCCTGGCAGAACGACTCGGCCATGACCTGCAGCGTGACCGTCTTACCCGTACCCGTGGCGCCGGCGATGAGTCCGTGCCGGTTGGCCATCTTACCTATAATACTCAGTGCGCCGTTGGCGCAGTGGGCGATGTAGAGCCCGTGTTGCTTGTCGTACATAATCGCTGATGTTTGTTTTTGTGCCACAAAGTTAAGTATTTTCTGCGAATCGGCCAAATATATCCGACGATTTCCCGCGAAAAATCTTTGCGGGATTGCTTTTTTCTTCGTATCTTTGCACTCCCGATGAAATATGCTGACGTGATATTGCCCGTGCCCCTCGAGGGATGCTTCACCTACGCCGTACCTGAGGAGATGGCGGCGCAGGCCAAGGCGGGCATGCGCGTGCTCGTCGGCTTCGGCCGCTCCAAGCAGTACGTCGGCATCATCATGCGGCTGCACGAGCAGAAGCCGGAGGGCTACGAGGTGAAGCCGCTGACGCAGCTGATGGACGTCGAGCCCATCGTCATGCCCCGCCAGTTGGAGCTGTGGCAGTGGATGAGCGACTACTACATGTCGCCCATCGGCGAGGTGATGAAGGCGGCGCTGCCCGCCGGCCTGAAGGCTGAGGACGGCTATCGGCCCCGCACGGAGACCTACATCCGGCTGACTGAGCCGTATCGGAATGAGAAGGCCATGCACATCGCCCTCAACATGCTGGCCCGTGCGCCGAAGCAGCAGCAGGCGTTCATCGCCTACCTCTCGCTCTCCGGATGGGACATGATAGGGAGCGTAGAGCGCAGGACGGAGCTGACTCGCGAGGAACTGATGAACGCCTCGGGCGCCACGCTGCCGACGCTCAACCTGCTCTGCCAGCGCGGTCTGCTGGAGACCTACGAGGTGGAGGTGGGGCGCCTCAACCATGGCGGCGAGCCTCATCCTGAGAACATCAAGAAGCTCAATGCGGCGCAGGAGGATGCCTACAACCAGATCCTGATGTCGATGATGAAGAAGCGGGTGACGCTGCTCCACGGCGTCACCTCGTCGGGCAAGACGGAAATCTACATACACCTCATACAGCGCGAGATCGACCGCGGACGTCAGGTGCTCTACCTGCTGCCCGAGATAGCGCTGACGGTGCAGATGATGGACCGTCTGCGCCGTGTCTTCGGCTCACGCCTGGGCATCTACCACTCCAAATACAGCGACGCCGAGCGCGTGGAGATCTGGCAGAAGCAACTCTCAAAGAATCCCTACGACGTCATCCTCGGTGCCCGCTCGGCCGTCTTCCTGCCCTTCCAGCGCCTCGGCCTCGTCATCGTCGACGAGGAGCACGAGACGAGCTACAAGCAGCAGGACCCCGCGCCCCGCTATCATGCAAGGAGCGCAGCGATCATGATGGCCGCCCCCTCCAACCTCCCCCCACTGGGGGAGGCTTTGCCGGCGGAAAAGCACTATAAGGAAATCATCGAACATTATAAGACGGCCCACCCTGCGAGTTACGGGTTACTGAAGCAGTATTCTGATTATATGCGTCACAACCCGACTGAAGCAGAATCTGCCTTATGGGATCTCCTAAGAGGAAAGGCTCTTGAAAGGAAATTTCGGCGACAGCACGCCATTGGTGATTTCATCGTCGACTTCGTATGCCTCAATGAGCAATTGGTTATAGAAGTAGACGGCGGCTACCATTTAATACCCAAACAACAAGAGGCCGATAGGCTCCGCACGATGATCCTCAATGACATGGGATTTAAAGAACTTAGATTTACCAACGAACAAATCATAGGCGATCCTGAACATGTCATTGAAATCATCCGCCAGGCTTTCTCTGCACAGAAAGCCTCCCCCAGTGGGGGGAGGTTGGAGGGGGCTTCCGTCCTCCTCGGCACCGCCACCCCCTGCGCCGAGACCTATCATAACGCAAAGACGGGCAAGTACGGACTGGTGGAGCTCAGGCAGCGCTACCAGGGCATCGAGCTGCCTGAGGTGCAGGTGGTCGACACGGCCGACCTGAGCCACCGCAAGATGATGCGCGGCCCCTTCTCACCTCTTTTATTAGCACGTGTGCGCGAGGCACTGGAGCGCGGCGAGCAGGCCATTCTCTTCCAGAACCGGCGCGGATGGGCCCCGATGGTGGAGTGCCGCCAATGCGGATGGGTGCCCCGATGCGAGCACTGCGACGTCTCGCTGACGCTGCACCGCCAGATGAACCAGCTGACGTGCCACTACTGCGGCTACACCTACCGCATCCCGACGGAGTGTCCGGCCTGCGGCGGCCACGACCTGCAGGGCCGCGGCTACGGCACGGAGAAGATCGAGGACCAGATACGCGACATACTGCCCGACGCCCGCATCGCCCGCATGGACCTCGACACGACGCGCACCCGCGGTGCCTACGAACGGCTCATCAGCGACTTCGCCGCCGGCCGCACCAACCTGCTCATCGGCACGCAGATGATCTCGAAGGGTCTCGACTTCGACCGCGTCAGCGTCGTCGGCATCCTCAACGCCGACGCCATGCTCAACCAGCCCGACTTCCGGGCCTTCGAGCATGCCTTCATGATGATGTCGCAGGTCAGCGGACGCGCCGGTCGGAAAGGCAAGCGCGGACTCGTCATCCTGCAGACCCGGCAGAAGGATGAGCCCATCATCAGCCAGGTGGTCCGCAATGACTACGCCGCCTTCTACGACGACCTCATCGCCGAGCGACAGCTGTTCCACTACCCGCCCTACACCCGACTCATCTACGTCTTTCTGAAACATAAGAAGGACGACACGGTCGAGACGGCCGCCATCGAGATGGGCACCCGACTGCGACAGTGGTTCGGCGACCGCGTGCTGGGCCCTGACAAGCCGCCCGTAGCGCGCGTAAAAACGCTCTCCATCCGCAAACTCGTCATCAAGCTGGAGTTGGGCCTCGACCTCAAGCTGGCCCGCCAGTACCTCCGCATGGCTGAACAGCAGCTCATGCAGGACAAGCGCTACGCCCAGTTGCAGGTCTACTTCGACGTCGACCCGCTGTAAGAAAAAATCATGGGAACAATAATTGATTCAGAACAGATCTGAGTGAGTGCCGGTCTGTAGGAACAGGAGCGTCAGATGGTTGTTGTCCTGTTCCCATGTCATCAGCCAGTCAGGCTGGATGTGGCACACCCAAATACCACTCTTGTCAGCCACCAGCTTGTGAGGATGGTATTTGGGCGGCAAAGTGCCGGTGGATGCAAGCATGACGATCACATCTTGTATCAGTTGGATATTCAACCCACGTTTTCTTCACCAACTAAATTGGGTCAAAATAGACTCCTGACATCGTGAAAATTTTGTCTTGAATTTTCTCGTTACTGTGATAGAGGAGGACAAACGATGGGACGGTTTGAAAGGATATGTCACCAACACGGACATTGATGCAGACCTTGTCGTAGACCAATATCACGGGTTGTCAACTGTGGAACGGTCTTTCCGTGTTTCGAAAGGCACGCTGGAGATGCGGCCCATGTTCCACTTCACGCCCAAGCGCATAGGTGCACACATCTGCATGTGCTTTGTGGCCCTGAAGGTCTACAAGGAACTGGAAAGGATATGTAAGGAGAAAGAAATCGGCATGAGTGTCGATTCCGTCATCAAGGTAGCCAAGACCATCGTGACCATCAGAGTGAACCTGCCAAGCCTCGGGGAGAAGTATCTCAGAACCATCTTCACCACCGAGAAGTAGCGCATACTGGAACCTCTCTTCCATCTGACCGACTGTCCCAAGGCGGATGGCGCCATTACCTTGCTATGACTTTTTTCGGACAGATTGCAAGGCTGGGACTTATCTCGGTTTGAGAAAGTGCTCTATAGGGTGCCTCATTCACGAAGTCAGGAAATTGTTGTCACACAAACTGAAGAATACACCATAAAACAGCACCGCCCGACATTTCTGCCAGGCGATGCTGCTTGTCATATACCCCCTCCCATTTGGGAGCGAATGGGTCTTTTGTAGGGACGCGATGTATCGCGTCCGATGTAACAAAAGGCGAGGCAATGGCGGACGCGACACGTCGCGTCCCTACAATGAGTGGGGTCTATTGCTTCCTTACAGGACGGACGGTGAAGCCCATACGGCGGTACCAACTGTACGTGATAATCTCGCTGAAATCGAATTTAAAGCTAAGAGCCCAGGTGCCTTCATCTTGCGGGTTGACTTTCTGGGTGGATAAATCACGCGTCCAGTAGTAACCAGTTTCGTTCTGTTCAAGGAGATTAACGCCACCGCGATACCCCGCAGCAGGCAGGAAGATGGTATTGCCACCCTTGCCCGTGAACTCGAAGCCGGGTACTCCGTTCAGTGATGTCCGTCTTCTTTCAGTATAATTCCTCAGCTCTTTTTCCTGTTCATTGGAAGGCATACACCAGTTCGAACCCCAGTTGACATAGGCTGCGTCGTGGTTGGTTTGCAACTCCGTCAGTCCACCACTTCGGTTATATATGATGTAATTTCCATCTGAATAGTCGAAATAGTTTGAGTCATAGTATGTGGTCTTCGTAGTCGTCTCACCCCAAGCATAGTAGTTGCCGTAGCCTTCGGGCGACGATGCTCCGACGTTCGTAGCGGCCCAAAGCGTCCTGCTGGGCAGGCCGAGGTCGATGTACTCGTGCCCGTCTATCGTACCAGACAGGTCATTCCAATACACCGACACCAAGCAGGTGGCCTTCACGCCGCTGCCGTCATTGGCCGTGCAGGTGATGGTGCAGGTGCCCTCTCGGGTGGTGGGCGTCACCAGTCCCGTGCTGCTCACCGTTGCCACAAGGGCATTGCTCGTGCTCCATGTCACGCTCGTGTTGTACGCATTCGAGGGCAGCACCGTCGCCGTCAGCTGATGCGTGGCTAACTCGGAAAGGCTCAGGCTTGTGGATGACAAGGTGATGCCCGACACGCCCTGCTTCACCGTCACGTCGCACGAAACCGACCTGTTACTGCCGTCTATGGCCGAGGCCGTAATGATGCAGGTGCCCACTCTCTGGGGCATCACCACGCCGACTCTCCTACCGGCCACCAAGCTGTCTTTCACTGTCGCCACATGTTTGTTCGATGTCGTCCATGCCAACAGAGGATAGTCCGCATTCGAGGGAATCACGGTGGGCACAATTATCTTCGGTTGCCCCACCAGCAGCGTGTACGAAGACGCTGGCAGTCCGAGCATGGTCACGGGGTAGTTAACCTTGCCCACCAATGCATTCACCAGAAGCGTAAGGTCGGCAACCGTCAGGTTTCCGCTGCCGTCCACATCGTAGCGCGTGACGTTCAGTACCCGCTCCGGCTCCACAGTTTCCGGCTCTGGCGCCAGAGCACCTATCACCACCTCCGTCTTGATGGGGGTTCTTACATTGGAAGGCATGGAGACGCATCGATATGTAGTGTTCCAAACCGCACCTTCGGGAGAGAGTATCTCCACACCGCCCGACAGCGTCAGCGTGTGGAAGCACCAAATCGAGCCTCGTGCCGTTCCCGTAGCCCGCACGGTGGCGCCGTCTATCGTCACCGAACCCAAGACCTCACTGCTTCCCGTGATGCCTGAGTTGCCACCCGTGGCGGTCAGCGTGCAGTTGCGGATGGTGAGCGCTGCATCTGACTCAACCAGGTATATGCCTATTTTGGGGGAGGTGAATGTAACTGCACCTGTGCCTTCGATAGTGAAATCCGTATCATAGAGGCGAAGGGCAATACCAGTGGAAGAGGACACCGAATTCGTCGTCCCCGAGGCCAATTGCAACTTGTAGCCGCTTCCCGAAGTGGTCACATCAATGGCCACTACATTATCACCTTCCGCCTCAATGACGGCATTCGACAATGTCAACGTCTTTGTCGTGGGGTTGAATGTCACCGTTCCCGACTTCACTGCCGAGAAGCCCCCTGCAGCCGTGATGTTCGTGTAGTTGTCACTCGTCAGCTGTACGCCGCCAATCTTGAGGCCGTAGTTCGCTGCCCACGCGCTTGTCAACCCTATGAGGGCAAACAGCAAAGTCAATAGTCTTTTCACCATAACCTTATTGTTTATTGTTTATTAAAATCCTTGGCCTTGGGCGTCTTGGGGCGCTCCACCTTGACAGATGCGACGCCGACCAGCAATCTTACAGGCCTGCTTCACCTTAGCGACAAGACTCTCGTCCGGAACTTGCAATACGATTGTTGCCATTTCTCTTATATTAGTTTTACGACGGCAAAGATACGAAAAACATCCCATTCCACCAAAGGAACGGGATGTTTTTTTGTTATGGCGCCACGGTATCAGAACGACAGCTCGCAGCTCAGGCCCAGCACGCGGTTGGTGCGGGTGAACGAGTTCTTGCCGGCCGGGATGTTCAGTCCGAGGGCCTCCATGCTCTGTGCGGGCGTGTCCATGTCGTAGTCCTCATAGTTGGTCTGGAAGTAGGCAGCGGCCAGCTTCACGTGGTCGGTGAGCTTATACTCCAGTCCGAGGCCGAAGGTGTAGCTGTTGACGACGAACGACATGTCGTTCATGTACTGGTCGGTCAGCTGATAGCGCGTCAGCTGTCCGCCGCCCGAGACGGTCAGCCGGTCCGTGATGTCCCACTCGGCACCGGCCAGATACTCGTTGGTGCCGCCGTCGAGCAGTCGCTCGGAGTGCTCATACCAGTGGGCCGACGTGTCGTAGAAGTGGTGATAGCCCAGGTTGACGCGCACGTTGTCCACGACGCTCCACTGTGCGCCGAGGGCGAGCAGTGCGGGCGAGTCCTCGGGCACGCTCGTGCCATTGACAAACTTCCTGGTAGCCGAGATGACGGAAGCCTCCTTCAGGTCGGAGTCGTTCTTCATGCGCATGCGGGTCTTGAACTCATACTTGGCAGCGAAGTTGAAGTTGCCAATCTTATAGTCGATGCCCAGCACGGGGGCGATGCCCCAGCCCGTCTGGTCGCTCTTCAGGTTGACGCCGTTGGCATAGGGAGCCAGCGTCTCGGCGCTGGCGTTCAGCTGTTGCCCCGTGGCCTCAAGCTGCTTGACGGCAGGCTGTTGCATGGCCTGTTCCTGCGACAGTCCGGCAGCCATATAGCTGGCGACGGCATTCGCGTAGGCCTTGGTCAGTCCGCCCTGGACGCCCTCAAAATACTGTGGCAGGGTCAGTCCGTCGGCACCATCCATGACGCGGATGTTGTTCAGGCGGGCCTCATAGCTGGCCGTGCCGTAGAGCAGGCGCAGTCCGGCATAGACGGAGAGGTTGTCCGTAATCTTGCGGGCGGCACCGAGCTGCACGCCGAAATAATACTGCTTACCCTTCATGTAGCCGTCGACGTCGTAGCCATAGACGTTGGGCACGCTCGCGCCGAGCGGGGCTAGGCTGGCGTTGAGCTGCTGTGACGTGCCGATGAGGCGCTGGGCGATGGCGCCGACGTAGGTCTCGAACGAACCGATACCCTTGTCGAACTCGCACTTGCCGCCACCGCCGGGCACGGAGAAATTGAACTGGAAACTCCAGGGGCCCTTGTTATAGGCGGCCTGCAGCGAGGGGATGATGGGCGCATCAGCCACACCCTCGAACTCCTTCGTGGCCTGTCCGCCGTTCTTGGCGCCCAGCGTGAAGAGGTTGTTGGTCGAGGTGATGGTGCGCGTCTGGTGGGCATACTGCCAGTTGAAAGCCAGATGCAGACCGTCGTCCATGAAGGCTACACCAGCCGGATTGCTGTAGACGCCGTCGAGGCCGATGGCGCCGTCGCGGGCGGGGTTACGCAAGAAAGCTACACTTTGGTTTGTGTTGGTCAGAATGCCGCCAGCCATCACTGTGGTTGCGGCAGAGGTCAGCAAAAGGCTGACCATCAATGATTTTAAAATTTTCATATCCTTTTAAACAATTCTTTGGATTTCGGCGGCAAAGGTACGCATATTATCGCACACTCAAATCAAAAGTGTGCAATAATTAAGGAAAATTAACGGATAAAATCTTGCCGACTATTGCGAAATATTCTGACAAACAACACAACACAGGCAAAGAAGCGGTGCTTTTCGGCTCGAGAAGCGGTCCTTTTTGACACGAAAAGCGGCACTTCTCTCATCGAAAAGCGCCGCTTTATCATTACGGATATTATATATACTTGGGAAACAAGTAGTTACAAAACGAAGCCTATTCGTTCGGAATTTTATTTACAAAACACCGCTCAAAAGCGAAGGTCATCGACCTCCTCGACGCTGCCTGCGGGCCGTCAGGCTTTGGCCTCCGGATAGCTGATGCGGGTGTGATAGATGGTCTTGAGCTTCTCGATGAGGACCGTCTTGGCGTAGGCGATGTCGCGGAACGTGATGGGGCAGTCGCGGAAATAGCCCTCCTGCACCTGCGAGTCGATGATGCGGCCGACGAGCTGGCGGATCGACTGCTCCGTGTAGTCAGGCAGCGAGCGCGAGGCGGCCTCGACGGCGTCGGCCATCATCAGCACGGCCTGCTCCTTGGTGAAGGGGTTGGGGCCGGGATAGGTGAAGAGCAGGTCGTCGACGGGCTCGTCGGGGTGCTCGTTCTTATATTTGATAAAGAAATACTTGGCCTTGCCCAGTCCGTGGTGGGTGCTGATGAAGTCGCGGATCTGCTGGGGCAGGTTGTAGTGGTCGGCCAGCTTGAGGCCCTCAGTGACGTGGCTGACGATCATCTGGGCGCTCTCGATGAGCGACAGGTGGTCGTGGGGCGAGATGCCGCCCGACTGGTTCTCAGTGAAGTAGATGGGGTTCTGGGTCTTGCCGATGTCGTGATAGAGGGCACCCGTGCGCACGAGCTGTGCGTTGGCCCCGATCTTGCGGGCTATCTCGGCGGCCAGGTTGCCCACCTGGATGGAGTGCTGGAACGTGCCGGGGGCCACCTCGCTCATGCGTCGCAGCAGCTCCTTGTTCATGTCGCTGAGCTCGATGAGCGTGATGTTGCTGACGAATCCGAACGTGCGCTCGACGATGTAGAGCAGAGGATAGCTGCAGAAGATGACGATGCCGCAGACCAGGAGGAAGTAGTACTCGGACGTGTCGATGCGCGAGAAGTCGCCCGAGCGGATGAGGAAGAGCGACAGATTGGTGAGCATGGCGACGAGGGTGACCAGGGTGGCCGTCCAGAACAGCTGTGAACGGCTCGACAGCTCGCGCAGCGAGAAGATGGCTGCCAGGCCGGCGGCCATCTCGACGGCGATGAACTCCAGGGGGTGCTGCAGGATGCAGGCACAGATGAGCACCAGGGCGGTGTGGGCCATGAAGGCGGTGCGCGAATCCATGAAGACACGCACAAAGATGGGCACGATGGCAAAGGGCAGGATATAGACGTGGAGCACGTTGTGCTCTACCAGGACCGAGGCCAGCACGGCGAAGAGGACGAGCAGGGTGTAGAGCATGGCGACGGAGCGCATGTCGTCGAAGTAGTCCTTACGATACATGGTCAGATAGACAGTGAAGCCCAGCACGACCAGCAGCACGTAGAGCAGCTCGCCCATGACGGTGGAGCTGATGCCGCGGTCGTTTCTATGGCGCTTGTCGATCTCGGTCAGATAGGACTGCAGCACCCTCGAGGTGGACTCGTCGACGATGTCGCCGCGGTCGATGATTTTCTGGCCGCGGAGGACGACGCCGCTGGCGCGCGTGACGCTGTTCATCAGGTCGATGCGGCTCTGGTCGCTGCGCTCCTCGTCGTAGACCAGGTTGGGCACGATATACTCATTGAGGTCCAGATCCTGCAGGGCCGACAGGCGGTCGCGGAGCATGGGGTCGCTGAGCAGCAGCTCGTAGACCTCGAGCCCGGTGAACACGCTGGACACGGCGACGCTGACGGCATCCTTGCCGTCGACGCGCCGCAGCATGGCGGTCGAGTCGAGCTGGACGCCCGAGGGCGACTTCGTGTCGACGATGCCCTGGGCATAGCAGGCATTGAGGCGGTTGGCGATGATGCGCTTATAGTCGGAGCTCAGTCCTTTGCGGTCGCGGCCGAACTGCTGCATGAAGCGCCTCACCTGCTCGGGCCCCACCTCGGCGTCGTAGGTGTAATACGGCTCATAGTCCTTGAGCGCAGCCTCCTGCTCGGCCTTGACGACCGAGTCGCTCTTATAGACGGGAAAATCGAACGTGGCGGTCATGTCGGCATAGTTCCAGGGCTTGTCCTGCTCGAACTTGAAGTTAGGACGGTGGTCGCGGGGCATAAACCACACGATGACGGCCACGACTGCCAACACCAGCGCCACACGCCATGCGATGTCGCGCCATGTGAGCTCAAAATTCAGGTTGATGCGTTTCATTGTTCTACATTATTTGCGAGGGCAAAATTAGGCATTATTTCGCAGACTGCCAAGGAGATTCGTTGTTTTTTCTTGACTTTTTATCCGATTATGCAGAAAAAAACAAGGAAACGATGCGCTGTGTGGCGGTTTTTTTGTAACTTTGCACCCAAATCCAAAAAGAAAAGCAAGCAAAATGACTGAAAAGAGAAGAGTGAGGGTGCGCTTTGCACCCAGCCCCACGGGGCCCCTGCATATCGGCGGTGTGCGCACTGCCCTGTTCAACTACCTGTTTGCCCGCCAGCACGGGGGCGACTTTGTCTTCCGCATTGAGGACACTGACACGACGCGCTTCGTGCCCCAGGCCGAGGCCTACATCATCGAGGCATTCCGCTGGCTCGGCATCCGCTTCGACGAGGGCGTCTCGTTCGGAGGCCAGTACGGGCCCTACCGCCAGAGCGAGCGTCGCGAGATTTATAAGAAATATGTGCGTCAGCTGCTCGACGCCGGCAAGGCCTACATCGCCTTCGACACGCCCGAGGAGCTCAACGCCAAGCGCGAGGAGATCCAGAATTTCCAGTACGACAACCGCACGCGCGGCATGATGCGCAACTCGCTGACCATGCCCGCCGAGGAGGTGGAGCGCCTCATCAGCGAGGGCCAGCAGTATGTGGTGCGCATCAAGATTGACGCAGGACAGGAGGTGACGGTCGACGACATGATCCGCGGCGAGGTGCACGTCAAGAGCGACATCCTCGACGACAAGGTGCTATACAAGAGTGCCGACGAGCTGCCCACATATCATCTGGCCAACATCGTCGACGACCACCTGATGGAGATCACCCACGTCATCCGCGGCGAGGAGTGGCTGCCCTCTGCCCCTCTCCACGTGCTGCTCTACAAGGCTTTCGGATGGGAGGACACGATGCCGCGCTTCGCCCATCTGCCCCTGCTGCTCAAGCCCGACGGCAAGGGCAAGCTGTCGAAGCGCGACGGCGACCGCCTGGGATTCCCCGTCTTCCCGCTCGACTGGAAGGACGAGGAGGGCAACGTCACGGCCACGGGCTATCGCGAGCAGGGCTACTTCCCCGAGGCGGTGGTCAACTTCCTGGCCCTGCTGGGATGGAACCCCGGCACGGAGCAAGAGCTCTTCACGCTCGACGAGCTGGTCGAGGCCTTCGACATCGAGAAGTGCTCGAAGGCCGGCGCCAAGTTTGCCTACGAGAAGGGCATCTGGTTCAACCACGAATATATCCTGAAGAAGTCGGCCGAGGAGATTGCCCGACTGTTTGAGCCCGTCTGTCGCGAGCACGGCGTCACGGACAGCTTCGAGCGCATCGAGCAGGTCGTCGCCATGATGAAGGACCGCGTCTCGTTCGTCAAGGAGCTGTGGCCCCTGTGCTCGTTCTTCTTCGAGGCGCCGACGCAGTATGACGAGAAGACGGCCAAGAAGCGCTGGAAGGAAGACTCAGCCCAGACTCTCAGCGAGCTGTGCGACCTGTTGGAGACGCTCGACGACTTCTCACTGGAGAATCAGGAGCGCATCGTCCACGAATGGATTGAGAAGAAAGAGCTGAAGCTGGGCAACGTGATGAACGCCTGGCGATTGGCACTCGTCGGCGAGGGCAAAGGCCCCGGCATGTTCGACATCTCGGCCTTCCTCGGCAAGGAGGAGACCATACGGCGCACAAAGAGGGCATGCGAGGTATTGAATTAAAAAGTAAGGCAGAACTTTAGAAGCCCCCTCTGGGCCGTAGGGCTTATGTATAATATCGTTATTTATTTATATTTGCTTGGCGTCGCCATCTACAGCCGGTTCAACGACAAGGTGCGACGGATGTGGCGCGGCGAGCGCGACGCCTTCAGGGTGCTGCGCGAGCAGGTCGACCCGAAGGCGCGCTACGTCTGGTTCCATGCGGCCTCGCTCGGCGAGTTCGAGCAGGGACGCCCGCTGATGGAGGAACTGCGCCGGCGCCGCCCCGACCTGAAGATTCTGCTCACGTTCTTCTCGCCATCGGGCTATGAGGTCAGGAAGAACTACGAGGGGGCCGACATCATCTGCTACCTGCCGCTCGACACCATCCGCAACGCCCGCCGCTTCCTGCGGCTCATACGGCCCGAGATGGCCTTCTTCATCAAGTATGAGTTCTGGTACAACTACCTCCACATCCTGAAGCATCGCGGCGTGCCCACCTACAGCGTGTCGAGCATCTTCCGCGACGGACAGGTGTTCTTCCGATGGTATGGACGTCAGTATGGCCGCGTCCTGAAGTGCTTCACCCACTTCTTCGTGCAGAACGAGAAGAGCCGCGAGCTGCTCGCCTCCATCGGGCTGACCAACGTCAGCATCACGGGCGACACCCGCTTCGACCGCGTCCTGCAGATCAAGGAACAGGCCCGCCAGCTGCCCGTCGTGGAGCAGTTCATTGAGGAAAGCAAGGGGAAGGTGTTCGTAGCCGGCTCGTCGTGGCCGCCTGATGAGGAGATTTTCATCAAATATTTCAAGACGCATCCCGACTGGAAGCTCATCATCGCCCCACACGTCATCGGCGAGGACCATCTGCAACAGATAGAGAAGGCGCTCGGCAGCCGCAAGACATTACGCTACACCCGTCTCACGCCCACTCAACAAGCCGGCCTCGCCTCCGCCCAAAAAGCTACAGAAGCCCCCGCGGGGGCCGTAGGGGAGGCTTCGGCTCTCATCATCGACTGCTTCGGTCTGCTGTCGAGCATCTACCGCTATGCCGACGTCTGCTACGTGGGCGGCGGCTTCGGCGTCAGCGTCCACAACACGCTGGAGGCCGCCGTCTGGGGCAAGCCCGTCGTCTTCGGGCCCAACAACCATAAGTTCCAGGAGGTGCAGGAGCTGAAGCAATGCGAAGGCGGATTCGAAATCGCCTCCTACGACGACTTCGCCCGTCTGATGGACCGCTTCGAGCGGGAGCCCGACTTCCTGGCCAAGGCATCCCGTGAGGCCGGCACCTACGTGCAGAGCCGGGCCGGCGCCACCAATAAAATATTAAGTGATGTAGGATTCTGACTTGGTCCTACATCACTTTTTCGTTATTACAGAGTAAAAGTCACAGGCAGCACATAGCGCACATTCACGGCCTCGCCGCGATGACGGCCGGGCCTCCACTTGGGCATCGACTTCACTACGCGGACGGCCTCCTGGTCGAGCAGTGAGGCAACGGACTTGACCACCGTGACACCGTCGAGCGTGCCGTCTTTGCGCACGATGAAGCTGACGATCACACGGCCTTGCTCAAGCCGCTGGCGGGACTTGGCCGGATAGCGCAGATGCTGGCGGATCCAATCCTCTGCCGAGACATCGCCAGGGAAACGGGGCATGTCGTCCACGATATCGTAGATCCCGTCAGGATCGGGCACCGCATTGCGGTAGCGCGATGGCGGCGGACCATAGACCAGCTTGATATTTCCTCTCTCTATACGTTGCCGCTCTGCTTCCTTTTTCTGCATTTCCTCACGCTGCTGCGCGTCGTCCTGCTGTGGGCCGACGAGCTCGCCGATCTTCTGTTGCGTAGGCGGCGGACCATAGGCAAGCGCAATGCGCTTCTGCTGGGCCGTCTTGCACGCCCCCAGTCCCAAAGCAGCAATGAGCGAGCCGAGCAACAGGTTTGAGACCTTGAAAAACTTCTTCTTCATATATTCTATTCCAGCCTAAACGTTACAGGATAAGTGTATTTCACCCTGAGCGCCACACCATTCTGCCGGCCAGGTATCCAGCGAGGCATCGTCGAGAGCAGGCGCAGGGCCTCGGCATCGAGGGCGGGATGGACAGACCTGACGACCTTGAAGTTCGTGGGGGTGCCGTCGCGTTCGACGACAAAGGTCAGGATGACGCGCCCCTCGATGCTGTCGCGACGGGCCGACGCGGGATATTGCAGGTGCTGTCTCACCCACGTCATCATGGCTTCGTCACCTCCAGGGAAACAGGGCATCTGCTCCACTATGTCATAGACCCTCGTCGGGTCGAGTTTTTCATTCTCATTCCCCTCATTTCTCTTCATGGGAGGCGGTCCATAGACGATCCTGACATCATTCTTCGCCATGGGAGGCGGCCCATAGACGAGTCTGATTCCATCCTTCGCCTCTTGTTTCGCTGCGGGCGCAGCGACCGGGTCGTCAGCCGGATTGGCCATCGGTTTTTCTGCCGATCGGCAAGCCCCGAAGCCCAGGGCCGCAACGACCGACCCCAGCAACAGATTCGACACTTTGAGAAATCTCTTTTTCATTCCTTCTTCTTATTCTTATTAGGCAAAAGCCGACACCTCTTACGTCCGACTTCAACCCTCTATCCTCTCCATGTGGCACACCAGCAGCCGACCGTCGTCGTCGCGCAGGTGCATGCCGTTGCCCTCGCAGTAGCGCCAGTAGCGACACTTTGCGCAGGCGTCCTTCTTCATCCACGTGCGGTCACGATAGCGCTGGTAGCGGTTCTCCCAGACGTCGAGGAAGTCGTCCTCGTAGATGTTGCCTTGAACGTAGTTCGAGCGGATGCTGGTGCAGGCGCTGATGCTGCCGTCGATGAGGACGGAGCCGACGGTGACGCCCGCCGCGCAGCGGAACAGCCAGTCGCGCACGTCGCCCTCATACGGGCCGACGAAGCCCTCGCAGCTGTAGTTGGCATGGATGCGGCCCTCGCGTCGCGTCTCGCGGATGAAGTCGAGAATCTGGCGGAACTGCTCGTTCGTGACGCGCAGCATGGGGTCATGGGCAGCGCGGCCCACGGGGAAGATGGGGAACAGGCGCCAGTCGCCGACACCTTTATTGATGAGATACTCGCGCAGCTCTGCCAGCTGGCCGATGTTCTTCTGGTTGACGCAGGTGACGACGTCGTACTTCACCGTGCCGTCGGCCACGAGCAGGTCGATGGCCTCGTCGGCCCGCCGGAAGCTGTCGGGATGGCAGCGCAGCCAGTTGTGCTCCTGTTCCAGTCCGTCGAAGCTGATGGCCAGCGAGCAGAGGCCCGCGCCCTTGAGGTTATGGAAGCGCTCGGGCGTCAGATAGAGTCCGTTTGTGACCATGCCCCATGGATAGCCTCGCTCATGGATGCCGCGTCCGATGAGCTCCAGGTCGTCGCGCATCAGTGGCTCGCCGCCGCTGACGATGACGAAGACCTCTGCGGGGTCGTAGCGCTCAGCCACACGGTCGAGCACACGGAAGAAGTCGTCGCGGGGCATGTCGGGCTTCGCCGGCTCATGGCGACAGTCGCTGCCACAATGTCGGCAGTGCACATTGCATCGCAGTGTGCACTCCCAAAACAGCTGGCGCAGCGGATGCTCACGCTTCAGGTTCTTGTTGATCTGGCGTGCGGCCTCAAGGGCTAAGCGGCGGCGAAGTTCCATGGCTTTTCGCTTTTTTGTTTCGTTATTTCGATATAACGTTATAACGACATTTTCGAAATAACGACACTCATTTTGTTTCCCCCAGCACCTGTTCGGCGTGAATCTTCGTCTTGATCTGCTTCGGCCCGATGATCTGCTCAATGACGCCCTCCTCATTGATAATGAAGGTCGTGCGAACGGTGCCCATATACTTGCGGCCGTACATCGACTTCTCCTGCCAGACGCCGAACTGCTCGACGAGCCGCTTGTCAGTGTCGGCAATGAGGGGGAAGTTCAGGCCGTGCTTCTCCTTGAACTTGCGGTGCTGCTCGTCGCCGTCGACGCTGACGCCGACGATGTCGTAGCCCGCACGGAGCAGCTCGTCGCGATGGTCGCGGAAGCTGCAGGCCTCAGCCGTGCATCCGCTGGTCATGTCCTTCGGGTAGAAGTAGAGCACCAGCTTACGCCCACGGTAGTCACTCAGGCGAATCTCACGCCCCTGTTCATCTTTGCCCAGAAAGTCGGGCGCCTTATCTCCGATATTCATAGTCTTTATGGTTTACTATCGACGGCAAAGATAAGACAAAATCGCCACATTTCCAAATGATTATTCAGGAAAGTCGGAAGTTTTTAGAAAGTTTAGGACAACAAAACCGCCTGAATCGGAATAAAATGCGTAACTTTGCAGCCGCAGTTCTTTTAAGCCGCGTAATGAAGATGATCTGGATGATAGCCTTCCTGTTGCTGCCCCTGGCCGGTCTGGCTTATGCCGGCTGGCACGTCTGGACGCTGGTGCCCCTGCCGCCATTATGGCGAGGACTCATCATCGCCCTGGGCTTGGGGGCGTTCCTGTCGCTCTTTCTGTCCATTACGCGCGTCATCGACAGCTGGCCCTTGCCGCTGGCCCGACTCGTCTACGACGTCAGCACGTCGTCCGTCTTCGTGCTCCTCTATGTTGTCATGATCTTCCTTGCGCTCGACCTGCTGCGGCTCGTCCGCGTCGTGCCTGCCTCGTGGATGCATCATAACGGCTATACGACCATCGCCATCACCCTGACGCTCTTCACCGTCTTCCTGCTCGGCAACATCCGCTATCATCACAAGGTGCGCGCCGAGCTCCACCTGACGACGGCCAAGCCGCTCAGCCGACCCTTGCGCCTTGTCCTGCTGAGCGACCTCCACCTGGGCTATCACAACCCGCGCCACGAGCTGGCCCGATGGGTCGACATGATCAACCGCGAGCACCCCGACGCCGTGCTCATTGCCGGCGACATCATCGACGGCAGCCTGCGGCCGCTCCTCGAGGAGCGCATGGCCGACGAGCTGCGGCGCATCGAGGCTCCCGTCTATGCCTGTCTGGGCAACCACGAATACATCAGCGGCGAGCCCGGTGCCGAGCAGTTCTATCGTGAGGCCGACATCACGCTGCTGCGCGACTCGGCCGCCACGCTGGCCGGTGGCGACGTCGTCGTCATCGGCCGCGACGACCTGAGTAACCGCCGACGGCTATCCGTTGCCGACTTGTCCGCAAAGACCGACCGCAACCGGTTCACCATCCTGCTCGACCATCAGCCCTATCATCTCGAGAAGGCCGAGCAGGCCGGCATCGACTTCCAGCTAAGCGGCCATACACACCACGGTCAGGTGTGGCCCATCTCGTGGATCACCGACGCCCTTTACGAATGCGCCTTTGGCGAGCACCAGCGCGGCCAGACCCGCTACTACGTCTCGTCGGGCCTGGGCATCTGGGGCGGCAAGTTCCGCATCGGCACGCGGTCGGAATACGTCGTGATGGAAGTTGAGAACTGAGAATTGAGAATTTAGAATTTAGAATTTAGAATTTAGAATTGATATTTATAATGATGAAGAAGACAATGATTGCTGCAGGCGCAGGCCTGCTGATGGCAGTGCTGATGACGAGTGCTGCCAAGAAAGCTATGACAAAGGAGAATGGTGTCTACGTGGTCAACACGACCGAGCTGGCCAAGGACGTCATCGGCTATGAGAGCACCACGCCCCTGAAGGTCTACATCCGCAAGGGCAAGGTGGAGAAGATCGAGTATCTCGACAACGCCGAGACGCCCAAATACTGGCAGGCCGCTGCCAAGCACCTGAAGAACGCCTGGGACGGCAAGACCGTCAAGGAGGCCAAGGCCATGAAGGTCGACGGCCGCACGGGCGCCACCTACTCGAGCGACGCCATCAAGGAGAACGTGAAGCGCGCCCTCGAGTACTATGAGAAGAACAAGTGAGAGGTGAGAGGTATGATAACTGAGAACTGAGAGTTGAGAACTGAGAGGTATGATTAGACTTGTCGTTTTTTAGTAATCAGACCTCTCAACTCTCAGTTCTCAACTCTCAACTCTCAGTTCTCAGTTAAACAAGTGTTTACAATGAAGAAACCACTATTCTTTGTCTGCCTCCTGATGGGCGCCATGACGGCGACGGCGCAGGAGAAGACGCTCAGCTTCGACGCCCAGCTGCGCACGCGTGCCGAGTATCGCAACGGCGCCCTCTTCCCCCGCAATAAAGGCGAGGGGGCCGCCACCTTCGTCAACGAGCGGGCACGCCTCGGCGCCACCTTCCGCCGCGGCGACCTCACCATGCGCCTCTCCGCCCAGCACACGGGCGTCTGGGGACAAGACCCGCAGGTGGACAAGCAGGGCCGCGTGGCCATCCATGAAGCCTGGGCACGCATGACGTTCGCCGACGACGCCTTCTTCGTCCAGCTGGGCCGCCAGCGCCTCGTCTACGACGACGAGCGACTGCTGGGCTCGCTCGACTGGAACGTGGCCGGGCGCACCCACGACGCCCTCCGTGCCGGCTATCAGGACGGCCCGAACCAGGTGCACCTCATCCTGGCGCTCAATCAGAACGACGAGCCTACGAAGCAGGTCTGGTATGACGCCTCGAAGGGCCAGCCCTACAAGTCGATGGAAACCGTCTGGTATCACTACGACGGCCATCATCAGCCGATACCCTTCGACGTGTCGGTGCTCTTCATGAACCTTGGCCTCGAGCAGGGCACAGCCGTCACTAACCACTCGGACGTGAAGCACATGCAGACGCTGGGCACACACATCAACGCCACGCCCCTCGACGGCCTCGACGCCACCGCCTCCTTCTACTATCAGATGGGCAACGAGACGTCGGCCTGGATGGCCAGCCTCAAGGCCGCCTATCGCCTCGACGACGCCTGGCGCGTCCATGCCGCCTACGACTACCTCAGCGGCGACGACGGCAAGGGCACGAAGAACCATGCCTTCTCACCCCTCTACGGCACCCACCACAAGTTCTACGGGGCCATGGACTACTTCTATGCCTCCGCCTGGAAAGCTGGCAACGTCGGTCTGCAGGACATCCAGCTCGGCGTGGAGTCGGACTACATCGGATGGCTGCCCATGCAGCTCACCTACCACTACTTCGCCACGGCCGCCAAGGTGCCCGGTCAGGACGCCATCCTCGGCCTGGGCCACGAGGTCGACTATCAGCTCAGCTACCGCCTGTCGCCCAACGTCAGCCTCAGCGGCGGCTACAGCTTCATGCTCGGCCAGCACACGATGGACATCGTCAAGGGCGGCGACCACAGCCGCTGGCAGGACTGGGGCTGGCTTCAGGTAAATGTCAGTATCTAAGTGAGAAGTGAGAGGTGCCTCTCTCACTTCTCACTTTCCAGATACTCCTTCGAATAGGCCACGTAGTGCTTGGCGTTGTCCGTCTGGCCAGGCCGCGTGGGCTTGATATACTTGGCCGGCACGCCGCCCCATATCTCGTGAGGCGGTATTTTTGTGCCCTGCAGCACCAGGGCGCCGGCAGCCACGATGGCACCCTCGCCCACCTCGCAGCCATCGAGCAGCACGGCCCCCATGCCGATCAGGGCACCGTCGTGGATGGTGCAGGCATGGACGGTCACGTTGTGGCCGATGGTCACGTCGGAGCCGATGTGCGTGGGGCCCGTGTCGTGCGTCACGTGCACCACCGAGTTGTCCTGCACGTTCGAGCGGTCGCCGATGGTGATGGGTGCCACGTCGCCGCGCACCACTGCTCCGAACCATATCGAGCACTCGTCGCCCATCGTCACGTCGCCTACTATCGTGGCGTTCTCACTGAAATAACACTCACGTCCCCATTTGGGGCTCATTCCCTTGTAGGATTTGATCAATGCCATTTTATCTTTGCGATTAAAAAAGTTTTGCGCCTGCAAAGGTACATTTTATTTCTGACACTGCGAAATATTTTTGATTCATTACATGGATCTTTCATGAACATTATATGGCAGCGGCGCAGACGGAAAAGCAATTATTCATATTTACGTTTTGTTTTTGGAAAGAAATTAGCAAGAATTAGAAATAATTATTTCCAAGAATTAGGAAAAAGTTATTTTTTCTTATTGTTGAAACGAATTATTCTAATTCTTGCTAATTTCTTTCAAAAAATAATTTCGACCTGTACATTATAACTTGTATTCGATATAGCAACATTATATGTTCTGTAAAGGAGCCATTTCTTGACTCACAAATGAGTTCAGAAATGGCTCTTCCCTGTTACCTGACTCCGTAAACTTTCTGATATAAAACCATATCTTTTGATTTTACTTCATATACATACCGTCCTTCGAATTTCATCGACGATGTGAGGATGGCATTTTCTGCTTGTTTGCAAGATTTGAGTATTAAATCTTTTGAAGTTCCTGGAGCAAAAGATCGTGAAGCAGTTTTGATTCCGTTCATCTTGTAGGCATCAGAATATGCTAATTGAATAGCCTCTATTTCAGAGTTATTGCCGTTAATAGCCGACGTAAGGCCAAAAGTATAAATTGAAAGAGTTTCGTCGTCACTACTGCAAGAGGCAAGGGAGAACGCAGCAAGCACCACAAAGGCAAGTCTCCAAATTATCAAATTCTTCATTTTTGTTATGTGTTTAAGTTTACTATAGTGTTTCATTTTGAGTCACTAAAATTATTCCCACAAATATTTTGACACTTTCCTCACGTCGGACTCACGTTACATTATTTCTGAGACTGCGAAATATTTACGTCCAGCACTTCCTCGATCAGGCGGATGGTCACGTCGAGACTGTCGGCAGTGAAGTCGCCCGTCAGGCGGCAGTCCTCGCGGTCGGCCGTCAGCATGACGCCATAATAGGCTGACAGGTCGGCGAGCACCTCGGGCAACGGCGTGTTGTCGAAGTGGAACGTCTTAGGCGCCGCAACCGCTGTCCCCGAGGGAGAGGAGGAGACCACAACCGACTCCACCGAAGGAGAGGCGGATGGCGCAGAGGTCCTGATGGTCAGCACGGCGGCAAAAGCCACCAGACAGAGCAGCGAGGCCGCCACGGCGACCCAGCGCCAGGCGGCAGGCCGGCGAGACTCGGACGTGAGCGGTTCGCCGACTCGCTGCTTCACAGCGCGCAGCGCCTCAGGCGTGTCGAATGCGCCCTCACGATAGTGGCGCAGCACGAAGTTGAGAAGTTTGTTGTCGTCGTTCATCGTTGTTTAGTGTTTAGTGTCATGGGGGTGCTTTCTGCGACGGCGTATGCGCCGAGGATGCCGATGCCGCCGGTGATGTTGGTGAAGGTGGGCGAGAGCAGCGAGAAGCCGCTCTGCGCCAGCTCGTTGTTGTCGATGTCGTTGATGGACTTGACGAAGCGGTAGAACTCGGGCGTCAGGTGATAGAGCAGCACCTGGAACTCGGCCGGACGCGCCATGTGGGTGTTGAGCTCACTGGCCCATTGGTTGATGTTCAGGCGGAGCGTGTAGGTCTGTCCGTTGATCTGCGCATCGCTGAAGACATAGAACTGCTGATAGAACTCATTCTCGAAGCCGAAGTCGCCGTCGACCCCGCTCAGGGGCTGCAGCAGGGGCTCGCCCGCCGTACGGATGGCGGGATAGGTGTAGGCGGTGTCCCGGCGCAGGTGGAAGTCGTAGACGTCGGCCCACCCTGTCTCTGAGATATAGCGATACTCGTCCTCCGAGTTCACGGGCCACTCCACGTGGCGGTTGTAGTCGTCGTCATAGTAATCATGTTGCGGACAGTCGGGGCGCAGGTCGCCGACGGCCGTGAGGGCGAAGTGACGGAGGCGGATGCGCACGGCATAGTAGTCCTGACTGTCGGCAGGGTCGGTGAACGTGGCGGCCAGCTGGAGCACGTCGACGCTCTCCTCCCAGTAGGTGTCGTAGATGCGCGTCTCGCTGATGCCCCTCAGCTCAATGGGCACGGCCTGCGGCACGACGGTGCGGCTGCTGACGGCGGCATAGCCCTCGGCCGCGGCCTCCACCTCGACGACATCGCCCGCCCGGTGGGGCCCCAGGACGTAGCGGCGCCCGCCGTCGGCCATCACCTCACGCGGTTGTCCGTTCACCTTATATATAATAGTAGCATCGCCGACGCTCAGGTCTTGGCCATAGACGCGTCCCTCCTTGCTGACGGGCACGCTGCGGGTGACGCTGACGAAGGTTGTGTCGCCCATCGACGGGAAGCAGCTGACGACGAGTTTCGGCTGCTCCTGCAGGCTGTCGATGTCGAAGGAGTCCTTACACGACATCAGCAGCCCGCCACCTACCCCTCCCCACAGGAGGGATGTCATGACTGCCTGGAAAATGACGAGCCTACGCTTTGTCTTTTGTTTTATCTTATTCATAATCATATCTATTATAGTTATCCAATCTGCCCAAACTCCCCTCCCTTTGGGGAGGGGCTGGGGGTGGGCTCTTACCATTTAATCGTATAACTGAACGACGGGACGATCGGGATGTAGCCGTGCGTCTTCACGCGGAAGCGGCCGTCGTTGGTCTCCTGCACTGAGGTCCATAGCGTGTTCAGGTGGCAGTAGGCATTGTAGATGCTCCAGTTCCAGATGCGCTCGTGGCCGTGCTTCGTCGTGTGGTGCAGGTTGAAGCCCAGGTCGAGGCGGTGGTATGTAGGCAGCACCACGTTGTTGGGCCGCTCGTAGATGTAGTCGCGGCGTCCGAGGTCCCACAGCTGGTCGGCGGCACCATCGCGGCCCGGCATGTCAGGCAGCTGCACGAACTGCGTGGGCATCGTCATGCGGTTGCCCGTGTGCATCGTCCATGCGGCATACATCTCCTTCTTCTTCGACAGGTGCAGGCGGGCCGTGAGGTTCAGCTTGTGGCGGTTGTCGAACTTGTCGTAGAACCAGTGGGGATAGAAGTCGTCGAAGCGCCGCTTGTTCCACGACAGGGTGTAGGCGGCATCGATCTGCACCCTGGACGTCAGGTAGCGGGCGTCCACCTCGAAGCCATAGAATCGGCCCCGGCCGTCCATCACCTCGGTGTCCCACGAGGCGGCCGGCGGCTCCAGCCCGGCCCACGAGTTGGAGAGCAGCAGGTGGCGCGTCAGCTTGTAGTAGCCCTCCAGCGAGAGGGTCCATCGGCGCGAGGGCTGCATGTAGATGCCTGCGGCCAGCTGGCTGGAGCGCATCGGGCGCGTGCGGCGCGTCGTAGGCACCCAGTAGGCCGTTGGCAGGTCGAGGAACGAGTTGGAAATCCTGTGCACGTATTGCGTCATCATCGTGTAGCTGACCTTCAGCGACATCCACGGCCTGAGCTGCAGCTTCACGGCCAGTCGCGGGTCGAGCGAGCAGTAGGTCTTGCCGCTGACGACGAAGAGCGACATGTTCAGGCCGCCGTTCAGGCTCCAGCGGTCGCTGAGCGTCAGCTGGTCCTCGCCGTAGAGGGTCAGCTCGTGGCCCGTCTGGCGGTTGGCGCTGGACGAGCTGACGGTGTCGCCCTCGGCCGTGCCGAAGTAGTAGAGCTCGCTGTGGGTCTGCGGTCGGAAGTGGTGGTAGGTGTAGTCGTGGCCGAAGCGGATGTGATGGCGGGGCTGCGGGCGATAGTCGAAGAGGGCGCGATAGCCAAGGTCGTCGATGGTCGATCGCGACGTGTGCTCGTTGTGGTTGATGGTCATCTCGTCCCCGCGGCCGTAGCGCCAATCGTCGCTGTAGCTGATGTTCGCGCGGTTGTGGGTGTAGACGACGGTCAGGTTGGCCATCAGGCGGGGCGAGAGCTGTCCGTTCCAGTCGAGCGCCGCGTTCAGGTTGCCCCAGCGCAGGCGGTTCTCCATGATGTCGCGGTCGGTGTAGTCGTCGTGGCCGTCGTCCCAGTCGTCCTTCGTCGTCAGGCGGTCGGCGCCTGAGTAGATGCTCAGCGCGAGGCGCGAGCTGTCGCTGAGCACGTGGGTCAGCTTGGCGTTCAGGTCGTGGAAGTTGTAGTTCAACTTGATCTGCTCCTCGTCGCTCAGGCGGTTGGCGATGGCGAAGGCGGGCTCCGTCAGCAGGTCGAGCCACGAGCGGCGCAGCCCGACGTTGAGCGAGGTGCGCCCGCGGCGGATGGGTCCGTCGAACTGCACGCTGCCGTCGAGCAGCCCCAGGCGGTAGGCGCCGTGCCACTCGTGCATGTTGCCGTCACGGGTGCGCACGTCGACCACGCTCGACAGCCGTCCGCCGTAGCGGGCCGGGAATCCGCTCTTGTAGAAGTCGACATTCTTCACCACGTCGGCATTGAACGAGGAGAAGAGTCCCAGCGAGTGGTTGACCTGATAGAGCGGCGTGCCGTCGATGAGGAAGAGGTTCTCGTCGTCGTTGCCGCCGTGCACATAGAGGCCCGAAGCCAGTTCGATGCCCTCCTGGACGCCGCTGAGGCGCTGCAGCGACTTGATGACGTCGGGCGAGGAGAGCAGCGCAAACTCGGTCTTGACGTCGGCCTGGCTGAGCGACCGCAGCCCCATCTGGGTGCCCACGACGGGCGAGCTGAGGTTGCCCTCGACGACGACCTCGCCCACCTGGCGGCCCTCCTCGAGGGCAATGTCGAGGCGGCGGTCGGCCGTGAGGCTGACGCTGACGGTCTGCTCGCTGTAGCCCACATAGGTGATGCGCAGCCGATGGTCGCCCTCAGGCAGCGTCAGCGAGTAGTAGCCGTACTCGTTGGTCATGGTGCCCTGGCGCGTGGTCAGGTCGTAGATGGTGGCATTGATGAGCCGTTCGCCCGCCGCATCGCTGACGTGGCCGCTCAGCGTGTGGCGCTGCGCGCGCTGTTTCAGCGTGACGTAGCGCCCCTCCTGTCGCCAGTCGATGGACGTGCCCTGGAAGAGCGTCCGCAGTGCCCGCCCCAGCGGCATGCCCGCCAGTTGCGGGCCGTCGTAGCGAGCCGTGAGGTCGAGCGCCCCGTCGTAGACGAAGCTGACGTCGTGCTGGCGCCGCAGCTCGTCCACCTGCTCGCGCAGCGTGGACTGCGCCACGGCTGAGGTGCAGCCCAGCATCAGGAGGATGGTGAAAACAATTCTTTTTACCTTATACATTTTTTACATAGTGATGGTTAAAATCCTCTTTTTATATAGTGGTGGTTAATATCCTTTTTATATATAGTGGTGGTTGAAATCCTCTTTTTTATATAGAAGTGGTTAAATAATAGCTTCGAGCGGGGGAAGGAGTTACAGACCCCACCCCCAACCCCTCCCCTTGAGGGGAGGGGAGTAAGGGCCTCCCCCAGACCCTCCGAAGAAGGGGAGAGGGCCTCCCCCGACCCCTCCAAAGGAGGGGAGTGGCTGGCGCATGCTTTGCCGCGGATGACGGCGCAGCTCGATGGAGATGACGGCGCAGCCGCTCCCCTCCCCTCAAGGGGAGGGGTTGGGGG
>OCTW011548795.1_pt1 | contig 35653 bp, 61 predicted proteins | sample 1539671 | NCBI WGS metagenome assembly OCTW01 (sample SAMN02144230, study PRJEB22623) | gut metagenome | biome: sheep rumen | host: Ovis aries | place: New Zealand
ACCAGCGGCGGCGAGGTTTATTGAGGTGGTGCGCAATGGCCGATGTGAACTTTACAAGCCATCTGGGGCAAGTCTTGAATGCTACCAGCCAACAGTTAATGAAAGCCGCCGAAAAGATCGGTCAGGCGGCTGAAAGCCATGCGAAGCTGTACATAACCGCTGGTGTCTACCAGACTCCGCAGGGGTGGTACGTTCGGACGGGCAATCTGCGCAACAGCATTACGCACGCCACAGAGGAGAACAAGGAGACCGTTACTGTTGTGGTGGGTACTTCTGTCGAATACGCGCCGTATGTAGAGCTTGGAACCGGCAAATATGCCGAAGGGAGCAACGGCAGAGGGGTCCCGTGGCGCTACCAAGACACAAAAGGCAATTGGCACACAACAAGCGGAATGCCGCCAAGGCCGTATCTTCGGCCAGCGATAGAGAACCACATTCCCGAATACAAAGACATAATCGCGGAGGTTATGAGCGAAACGCACATCTGAACGACCACACAGAGCCGGGAAACCGGCTTTTTCTTATGCTCAGACATGGCAAATCGGGCGAAATTACGCAAAATTACGGTTCCGATTTTAAGAATCAATAATAGGAAGTCTTACAAAATTATGGCATTATGAAGAAAAGTAGTACAGATATAAGGGGTGAATATAAAAAGATTTTTTTATTTGCGCTATATAGATAAATTATAGTGTAATTTCATAATTTCATAATTTTATTATAAAAACCCTTACGCCAGCGGGGTTTGCGGGGTGTCAAAAAATTATGCTCCAAGATTTTCCAGCATAATTTCTGTAATTTTGCGGCTCGCGGCGCGCTGAATGTTCGGGTTTTTCGCCAAACCGCTTGACAACGTTTTATGCGGGTGTTATATTGTAACCATAGCAGAAGAACTTGCTATATCGCACTCGCTGGAAGAAATCAGCGCGAAGAAAAGGAAGGTGCAAAGCATGGCAGTTACACGTTCGTTCCTGAAAGGTATGGGGCTGACAGACGAACAGATTGGCGCAATCATTGACGCGCACACGGACACCGTGGACGGGCTGAAAGACAGCCTTAAAGCGGCCAAGGCCGATGCGGACAAGCTACAGGCGGTTCAGAAGGAATTGGACGCGCTGAAAGCTAATAGCGGCGATGATTGGAAAGCGAAGTATGACACGCTGAAAAAGACCTTTGACGATTTCAAGACCGAAACGGCCAGTCGGGAAAAGACGGAAAAGGTTAAGACAGCGTATGCACAGCTTCTGCGCGAAGCCAATGTGGACAGCAAGAGGATTGACGCGATTCTCCGTATCACGGATATGTCCAACATGGAATTGGATGAATCCGGGGCGCTGGTTGACGCAGAAGCGCTGACCAGCAAGATCAAGACGGATTGGAGTGCGTTTATCCAGACTACTGGGACAAAGGGCGCGAACGTGGAGACACCGCCAGAACACGGAGCGACTACGCTTACCAAGGCAGATATTTACGCCAAGGATGAGCATGGGCGCTACAAGCTAAGCACGGCGGAGCGACAGAAAGCGCTTGTCGAGCATCCAGAGATCATGAAGGGGTGAAATAAATCATGAAGAAGGTTCCTTTTAATCTCCAGCTTTTCGCGGCTACTAACGTGGAAAGCATGACCAATCCTCGTGAAAGTCTGCCGAACGTTTACACCAACGTTACGGCTCGTGAAGTTGACTTCGTGACGCGCTTTACGGACAACTGGGAAGCCCTGCGCAACATCCTTGGCATTATGCGTCCGATTCGCAAAGCGCCGGGGACTCAGCTTGTTTCCTACGTGGCCAGCGTTACCCTTGAAGACGGTAATGTTGGCGCTGGCGAAGTCATCCCGTACAGCAAGTCCACCATCGAGCAGATCACCAAGGGCGATCTGACCATTGAGAAGTACGCAAAGGCTGTGCCGATTGAGGATGTCAACAAGTACGGCGCGGCTGTCGCCGTTGAAAAGTCCGATGACGCTTTCCTGACCAAGCTGCAGAATGTGGTTCTTGGCCGTTTCTACACTTTCCTGAACACCGGTGCGCTGACTGGCGTTGCGTCTTCGTGGCAGGCGGCTCTCGCCAAGGCGCAGGGCGAGGTTCTGAATAAGTTTGCCGGTATGCAGAAGGATGTCACGGAGGTTGTCGGCTTCGCCAATATCCTTGATGCGTATGATTATCTGGGCACTGCTGATATTACCGTACAGACACAGTTCGGCATTACGTATATCCAGAACTTCATGGGCTATCGGACGCTGTTCCTGCTTCCGGCTTCTTTCATCGCTCGTGGCGATGTTATCGCGATTCCGGTCGAGAACATTGACCTGTACTACATTGACCCCGGCGACAGCGAGTTTGCCAAGCTCGGTCTGAATTACACTGTTCAGGGCGAAACGAACCTTCTCGGTTTCCATGCGCAGGGCAATTACGGCACTGCCGTTGGCGAGTCTTTCGCGCTGATGGGCATGGCGCTGTGGGCTGAATATCTGGATGGCATCGCTATTATCAGCGTTGGCACCGAAGCGTTTACCGCTGTTCAGAGTCCTGCTTCTGGCGCGAATCCTGCCGCGCTTAAGTATTATGAGAAGGACGCGAATAATAACTATTTCCGTAGCACCGACACCACGGTTGCCGCTGGGAAGACTTATTACACGCGTGCTGTTACTTACGCCGCGTGATCTACAAAGTCATAAAGGCATTTGCTGACAGCAAAGACGGAATGCACGTATATCAGCCCGGAGAAATTTTCCGGGCTGAGAATACGAGTGCAAAGCGGCTTGCACAGCTTATGACAAGCAATAACATGGTGGGCTGTCCGCTGATTGTTGCGGAGCAGGAAGCGGCAAAACCAGTGGAGCCGGAAAAGCCGAAATCCTCCCGGAAGAGGGGGAAACAGAATGCTGACTGAAATCTGTGATTATGTCCACAACTATTTCACACTCATCAACCATGATGGCCGATTCGAGATCAGCGGCGGCACAATCCCAGTATCCATGCACGATGGCCAGCGCTTCCGTATCAGGGGTTCGGCGTTGAATGATGGCATTTACACATTCTATGCCGCTGGGATTCGCAACGATGATAACAGCGAGGATTCACCGCTTGCGGATGAAACGTTCGTTGGGAGCATTGACGAAATGGGAGTTCCAACCAACTTTCTAAAGCTGGCGCAGGAAATCGCTTCGTGGGTGACTGCCAATAGCGCGGCGCTGGCCAGCCCGTACACAAGCGAGTCCTTCGGCGGGTACAGCTACACCAAAGCGACCGGAAGCGGCGCTAATGCTGGTGGAGTGCTTGGCTGGCAAGATGTGTTCCGTACGAGACTTAACGCCTATCGGAAAATAGCCTAAATGTTGGAGGTGCGCCAATGTCCTTGATTGATGTCATGATGGAAGAATGCGTTATGCTGGACAAGCGCACTGTTCCTGACGGCATGGGCGGCTTTGTCCAAGACTGGGTGGACGGCGCAACATTTCGGGCGGCTGTCATCAAGGACAGCACGCTTGCGGCGAGAGTCGCAGAAAAGCAGGGTGTGTCCGAAGTGTACACTGTGACCGTTGACAAGGGCTTGCCGCTACAATACCATGATGTGTTTCGGCGGATTAGTGACGGGTACACTTTTAGAGTAACCAGCAATGTTACAGACAGCGAAACACCGTCAGTCTCCACCTTTCACATAGGCCAAGTCACAGCGGAAAGATGGGAATTGCCCAAGAACGGCGGTGGTTAAGTGGTCAATACAGCGAGGGCGTTATATGAGTTCTGGTCAAGTTTCGGCTTGCCAGCGTACACAACAAGCACTGTGCCAGACGAAGTAGAAACGCCATACATTACATACAGCCTGACCGAAACCGAACCGCTTGAAGGGGCAACACATTATGCGCAAGTGTGGTACAGAGACACAAGCAATGCGGCGCTACTCACCAAGGTTGATGAAATTATTTCTGCCATTGGTTCGGGTTGCCGCATCGCTTGCGATGGCGGCTATGTGGTGCTTAGACCGGCTTCTCCGCTTGTTCAACTGATGGTTGATATAGAGCCGGAAAACAGATACGCCTATATCAACTTGCAAATCAACTGTTATCATAAATGAGGGGTGAGAAAATGCCTGTGGCGAACATGATTACACCTTGCAGAACCGAAACCTTCCAGAATCTGCAACTTAACGCTGGTGCTTTCTTGGTCAATTTCGATTATTCGAGCTATACGACCATTGACGGCACTGGTGGTCTGCGTGAAGCGCTGGTTTCTGCTCTGGCTGACAAATCAAAACTGCTGGGCGCTACTCGCGGCGGCGGTACTTTCGTTGTCACCAGCGAGATTCGGGAACCGGATGTGGACGGCAAGCGCTATCGGTTCAAGGGCGGCGCTTTCGTGGACAGCGTGGATGCGCAGTTGACCGGTACTCTTGTCGAGATTCGACCGGAAATTTTCGCAAAGGTGCTTGCAACTGGTGAGACAACGGAATCTACTGCAACGGGCAGTAAGAAAACCACCATCAAGATGCACACGGCGATTCAGTCTACAGATTACATCGACAGCCTTGTGTGGGTTGGCGATATGTCGGACGGCGGCATTGTGCTGATTGCGCTTAAGAATGCACTGAACAATAACGGGATGACCTTGACGTTCACGGACAAGGGCGAGGGTACCATTCCGTTTGAATTCCATGCTTATCAGGATTCTGTTGAAGATTATGATTATGCGCCGTTTGAAGTCATTTTCTTCAACAAGACTTCCACGTAACATCAATAAAAACGCAATCATGAATGATAGCGGGGCAGGGGTAGTCCTGCTCCGCTAAATTTGTAAGGAGGATGTACCCATGAAAATTTCCCAGATGACCACGGAACAGGCCGCTGATGTGATCGTTCGGATTGCCGAACCTGCCGGTTGCATGATGCGCGATGAAAATATGCTTGCGCTGGTTGAAAGGATTGCCAACACGGATGATAACAACCCGTTCAATTTTATCGGCAACAATCTTTCAGCGATTGTTTATGCTCTGCTGAAAGACAATCGGTATAATCTGTTCGAGGTTGTGGCCGCGCTGAACGGCAAGACGCGGGAAGAAGTTGCCCAGCAGAAGATCACAGCCACAATTCAGGATATCTACGACAGCTTTGATAAGGAATTGCTGGATTTTTTCGGTACATTACGGGAACCCCAAAAGAAGAAATCTACCAAATAATTGTTGTAGTATCGCAAAGCGGTTGGCATGGGATATACCATCTGAATGCGATGATGTACGAACGGCGGCGAATCCAAAGCTACGAAGAATATACAGCAACGATTTTATGGTCAATCGGGCGCATGATCGGCGGCAAAGAATATCCGATGCCGTCATACAATGATTTCTTGCATCCAAAGCCGGTGGACAACAGAACGACTGATGATATTGTGAATGGCCTAATCAATAAATTACAGCAAGGGGGGTGAGGACAACGGCAAATATGCTTGAACTATTCAAGATCGGTGCGCGGCTTGCACTGGACAAGGGAGACTTTGACCGTGGTGTCAAAGACGCAGATGAAAGCGGCAAAGGGCTTGCGGAAAGTCTTGAAAAGTCTATAGACAAGGTTAAGAATTTCCTAAAGAATTCTGCAATTGTTGCACTGGCGGTTAAGGGCGCACAGGCTGTATGGAATCTGGCTAAATCTACATCCGAAGCCGGTGACCGCATAGATAAGCAATCACAGGCGTTGGGGTTTAGCCGCAAGGCATACCAAGAGTGGGCTTATATTCTGCGGCAAAGCGGCGCTTCTATTGATGATATGGGCATGGCCATGAAAACCATGCAAGAAGTGATTGCTGGGAATTCGGCAGAAGCGGCGGCTGGGCTATCAAAACTGGGATTGTCTGCCGCGCATTTGCAAAGCCTGTCCCCAGAAGATCAGTTTGAGACATTGGTTAAAGCATTCCAGCAAATGCCGGAGGGCGCGGAGAAATCGCGTCTGGCGATGCAGTTGTTCGGGCGGAATGCTCAATCGTTAATGCCGCTTCTGAATTCTTCTGCGGATGACTTGGACGGATTGCGGCAGAGGGCGCATGACTTAGGCTTGATTATGTCCGATGAAGATGTGGACGCATCTGTTGCGTTTGGCGATGCATTGGACGATTTGAACGCCGTCTGGGGTGCGCTCAAACAAAAATTTGGCGCACAGCTTTTGCCGGGGTTTACGAAGGGCCTTGTTGCGGCGGCTAACGCTCTTGGACGGATTACCAATGCGGTTTCTGACGCTTTCAAAACTGGCGATTGGAAGGCAGTATTTAAGACTTTGACGGAAGAAATTAGCAATTTCATTCCGGGGATTATTGATACTGTGGTTAACATCGCAACTGGCTTGTTTGAAAACGCTGACAAGATAATTGACTTGGCCATATCAATTGTCAACGGCCTTGCTGATGGTCTGGCAAAAGCGTTGCCGAAACTGGTTGCAAGGCTTCCGCAGATTGCGCGTTCGTTGCTGAACGGTTTCAAGAACCTTGGCAAAACGATTGGCAACAGCGTAATTGATATTATCAACGGTGTGTTCGGGACAAACATCCCGCACATTGACGAGATCAGATGGCCTACGTGGCCGGAAGTACAGCTTGCTTTCAGTAATGCATGGAAGCTCATTCAGGAAAAAGCGGAAGGCTTGATGAAGCTGATCTTTGGCGAGACCGAAGACGGCGGCATTGATTGGCCTGACCCTGCGACTTTGTGGGCGAAGGTATCCACAGCATTTACAACTTTCTGGGACGGCTTGTCTGGTTTGATGGTCGATGCCGCAACATGGGTAATCGGGCTGTTCGGTCTCCCAGAAGTCAATGCCGAAACACTGAAAACGGATGTGTCCAATTGGTTCGGCGGTTTCTCCAAGACAATTGTCGATGCTTGTTCGTGGGTGCTTGGCCTGTTCGGGCTTCCGACAGATGTCAACACCGAAACACTGAAGACAGATGTTGAACAGTGGTTTAGCGGGTTGTCCGGTGTAATCATTGGAGCCTGCAATTGGCTGCTTGGCTTGTTTGGCTTGCCAGAGGTCAACACTGAGACGCTAAAGACGGATGTGTCTAATTGGTTTAACGGCTTTGTCGATACGATTGTTGACGCTTGCTCGTGGTTCCTCGGCTTGTTCGGGCTTCCTACTGATGTAAATCATGAGACACTAAAAGCGGATGTCGCGAAGTGGTTTGGTGGTCTTGTTGGCACAATCGTAGAAGCTTGCAATTGGCTGTTAAATCTCTTCGGGTTGCCAGAAGTAAATACCGAACAGCTAAAGACTGATGTATCTAACTGGTTTGGCGGGTTTGCTTCAACAATCATTGATGCTTGTTCATGGGTGCTTGGGCTGTTTGGCTTGCCAACCGATGTTGATCTGGAAACGCTGAAATCAGATGTCGGCACTTGGTTTGACGGAATTAAAGGTGTAGTTCAGTCTGCCTGTAGCTGGGTTCTCAGCATATTCGGCGTTCCTGATGAGGACAGTGAAACCATCCAGACGCTTGTCGGGAATTGGTTTGACAGCGTTCGCGAATTTGTCGAAGGTGCTTGCACTTGGGTTCTTTCTCTGTTTGGCTTCGCAAAGGACAGCGAAGTGAGCGACCACTTCAAGAAATGGTGGGGCGGAGAAGACGGAACAGGTGGCATCAGAGGGATAATCATAGGCCTTGCAGACTGGATGCTCGGCAAGCTTGGGTTCCCGGATACAGAGACTATCAGGGATCAGATTCGTACTTGGTGGGCTGGCGTCATAAATGATCTCGGCCTGTCCGTACTGTTTGGTGTCGAGCCTCCCGGTGGTGGTTCGGGCGAACACGGCGGCGGCGATGGAGCCGGCCATGGCGGTGGCGGTCATTCGTTTGCCAAAGGTTTGAACTACGTACCATACGACGGTTACTTTGCTGTCCTGCATCGCGGCGAGACAGTTCTGAATGCGAACCAAGGCCGCGAATGGCGGCAGAACGGGGGTTCTGGGCTGGATATGCGGCAGTTGTATGAATCCGTTGCTTCTGCTGTTGCGGCGGCTGTCTCTGGCATTGCAATCAATATGGACGGCAAAGCGGTTGGCAATGCTGTTACCGAACAAGTAAGCCGCAATCTGTATCTTAATCAGCTTGGAAGGAGGTTCGCCACGCCGTGATTAGTAGATATGAAGTCTGGTTGAATGACGAACCCTTGTCAAGCATAAGCCCAAACATCTATATTGCCGACATCGGATATACTGCCGTTGCGCCGTCTCGCGATCTTACAAGGATTGCGGCGGCGGACGGCAGATTGACCGGAGAAACGGAATACATTCAAGAAAACCGAATCAATATTGCGTTTGTTATTCGGGAGTACAATACACGACAGCGGCAACAGGTACTTCAAGATGTGATTAAGTGGGCGCATGGCGGCGGCTGGCTGAAAACATCGGACAGAATCGGGCAGAAGATTTATGTTAGAGTTTCGCAGTTTCCGACCATCGCAAGCGTTATGCGCTGGACGGACAATTTGACGCTTGAGTTCATCGCAAGCGACTATCCCTTCTGGGTTGCCGAACGGCCAGAAACGGCCACATTGACATTGTCTTCGAGTTCTTACACAAGCGGGCAATTGTACTTGCCGGGTGCTTGGAAATCATATGTGGAAGCGAAAATAACGGCGGCGGCATCAATTACCGGGTTTACGGTTCGTTGCGGCGATACATTCATTGCATTTAGCGGCTTGTCGCTATCCTCTGGCGATGTAATCACAATATCTTATACGGATGACCACCATATTTTGGAGATTAAAAAAGGCACGGATTCAATTTTGGAAAAACGAACTGCGGCCAGCACAGACGATGTTATAGCCATGCCGGGGCGGAACAATATTAGCTTTTCGGGCAATGGCGATGCAACTTGCGAATTCAAGGTTAGGGAGGTGTTCGCGTGAGTGTTTCCCTTCCGCTTGTATGGGACGGAAGCGCATATAAGCGCAGACTTCATCCCATATCTTGTAGTATATCGCTGAATCTACAGCCGCTGTCAACGGTGAATATGACTTTGCCGCCAGACGATGAGATCAGCAATCTTGAGTGGGTGAAGGTGGCATATCCTGATGGCGGCGCTGGGTATTATCGGGTGTCATCAATATCAACCGATATGCAGACCGGCCTAAAGAGTGTGTATCTTGAGCATGGCGCTTGTGTCTTCGATGATATCATCATCCCGGACACAAGCACGCGCAAAACGGAATCGCTAAAAGATACAATAACGAATATTCTGACAACGATTGTCGCCAAGCAATCCAGATGGACGGTTGGAACAGTTGAAGCAACGGACACGATCTATATCGAGGTTGGCGGCTCATCCCTGATGACGGCCATCTTGACAATGATGGATTCAATTCCTGATTATCAAGTGGAGTTCGTGCAGGAGAACGACAGCAATTGGCACGTGGACATTAAACACCGGCCAACAACGGTATTGTGCGAGGGGCGGTTAAACCGAAATCTGCGCACGTGTAATGTTTCGTATAGTACAGCGGCAATTTGCACACGGGTATATTCTGACGGCCTGACCGGGGGTAAAATGGACAGCCAGAACATCGGCCTGTATGGTGTTCGGGAACAAACGATGTCGCTAAACGAGAGCCTTACACAAGCACAGCGGGACAGTATAGCAAGATCGTATTTGGCGGCTCATGACCACCCGGAAATCAGCATTGATATTTCAGCAGTGGAATTGTCCCAGATAACCGGCTTGACGCTGGACAAATTCGAGGTTGGCAAAATCTGCCGCATTGTTATTCCGTGGTTGACTGTTACGGCGACAGAAGTTATAATTAGTAAGGGATATTCAGACCCGTACACAGCGCCGGAAGATGTGCGAATTCAACTTGCGAATGCGACTCCTGAACTTAGCTTGCAGATTGCTTCAATGACCGGCGGCGGCGGCGGTAGCGGCGCTGGCGGCACTAAGGGAGAATTGAAACGGTTCCGAACAAAGTTTGAACAGACTGACGAATACTTCCGGCTGATTGCGGAAGATTGGCAGTGGGACGCACTTGGAAATGGAACACTGAACGTTTATAGCCAGATTGTCCAGACTGCGTCTTCCCTGCAATCCGTTGTTGCTCGTACTGGATACACCGCAGAAGCGTTTTTCTCGGAGTCAACACAGTATCGCGAGGGCGATATTGTCATGTATGACGGGAAAATGTATGAATTCACAGCGGCACACCATGGAGCGTGGACGGGAACAGATGTAAAACAGATTACGAATATGTATACAACCATAACACAAAGTGAAACGCAGATAGAATCTCTGGTGGCGAAAACGGGAATCAACGATTTAGGCCAGAGTGAAACGCTTTATAGCAAGATCACCCAGAATGCAAATGCAATTACGCTGAAAGTCAGTAAAGGCGATGTGTCCACACAGTTAGCTGTTGAATGCGGCAACGTTACCATTTCCGGCGGCAATCTTGTAGTCAGCGGATATGTTACGGCTTCGACATTTAATGGCTTGCAGGGCGATTTTAACGATTTGACAAGTGGTAATGCGCTTGTTGCTTCTCTTCGGGCAAACAATATGCAAGCATCGAGCAGTTTTCGGCTTGGTACACAGTACCACCACAATAGCACAATCACGATTGAGGGTGTCAATTACAACATCGTGACATGGGACGGAAACCGCTGAGGAGGTGCGGGATGACAAACACAGAGCTTTTGCGGGAGATTGTCCGGCGCTTCGACACGCTGACATTACAGGGAATGCGAAACTGGGAGACAGCGCTTGGCATGGAGCAGTTGATGCTTCAACTGTTGCAGAATCTGACGAAGGAGGAGAAGGAGGAGAATGCGCAAAATCCGGCTGGCGAATAACGCTGAATACGAAATCGACCGCTGTGGTGTAAGCCAGAACGGCAATCTCTGGATTGGCTTCCCTGCTGGCGTTATGACCATCCTTGAAGCGGCAACGGTGTTTTCAGACAAGACCGCACTGCAAACAATTAAATCCTTTTATGATTTCGGCATGGAAGAAACCTTTGAAGGGTTTACCAAACTGACGGTTGTGCAGTATGATTATGACGGAAACACGCTTGTTGCGCTTGGCCATGAGCCGTAAAAGAGGGGAGGTGAAACAATGGAGTATAAAGAAATTCGGCGCGGGTGGGTGAAGGAAGACCCGGTCAGAACAGATGATCTGAGCGATTATGCATTTACCGGGGAATCTGGCGGTCATAAGTTCATCATTACGGCGTTTGACAAGAACATGACCGAAATCACGCTGACAGACACTGTTAGCGCAAAATGCATTATTGCCAACGGTGACACAATTCCGCTTTCTGGAACCATCCAGAACGGCAAAGCAACTGTGTTCCTGCCGGGTTCTTGCTGTACGGTTCCGGGGCGTTTCCGGCTGTCTATCTTCCTGACGCACGGCAGTTCTTCCGTGTGCATCTATACCGGCATTGGCAGTGTTGTATCAACGGACACCGGCGCGAGGATAGACCCGTCAGGGGTTATCCCAAACCTGACGCAGATACAGACAGCGGCGGCAACCGCGAATGCGGCGGCAGAATCGGCACAAAGAATTGCGGACAATTACGCGGATGATGTGGCGCGGCAGGACGCGGCAATTTCTGGGATGCAAGAAGACATTGCCGCGCAGAATGCGGCAATTGATGAAGTCGAGTCTAAGTTGGCAGAAGACGAAGCGGAATACGATTCACGTATAACGGATGTTGAAGAACGTGTGTCGTATGTTGCATCGCGTGGTAGCAATCAATATCGTTATCGGCTGTTGCAAATGGGTGTTATTGTGTATAGTAGCAATGGCACTTTGCACGATGACGGGAGCTATGCTACAACTGATTATATTGATGTTACATCGGGCGTAACGTACAAGGTGGCATATTGGGATGACAACGCTAATGCTTGGGGCAGTGTTGGTGTATATGGGAATTACGCTTTCTATAACGCCAATAAAGAATATGTCTCCGGCGGCACAAGCGGTCTGACTGTTGGAGTAGCCGCGCCATCTGGTGCAACGTTCATTCGGTTTTCTATTAGGTTCGTCAATCCATCGTGGTCAACTGACGAACGGGAAAGCGCATTGTCTGCGCTTGGCAAAACGTACTTCGGCATGGCGGATGCGTTCCCAACCAGCTATGAAGGGTATTACAAAATTGCCAACGAGATTGCACTTAACACAACGATCAGCGCGGCATTCAGCGATACGGCAGAATATCTCGCTGGGGATTATTGCACATACGATGGCCTTTTGTACAAATGCACTGCAACAAGACATAGTGGCGCTTGGGATAAAACGCATTTCACCATCGCAACAGTAATGGATGAAATGGCAAACAGCAGGGCTACATACACTGATGATGGCTTGGGCAACATTACTATTACTTGAAAGGGGTGAAGCATATGTCGCTTACATGGAGTCTCCTGCGTGGCATTACCACAGACAAAACCTATTTCGAGGGCGAATGTCTTAGCACTGACACGAAGCCAACGGGTGATTACATTTTGAACGGTTCCAAATTGATCGAGATGGACACAAGCAAAGTCTACATTTACGATGCGGACAATGAGTTGTGGAGGGAATTTGCGTAATGGATATGGTATCATATATCATGGGCAAACATTCCGAAGCAGGCAAGATTGAAATCGAAGGACGCATTGTATGCACTGATGACGGCGAGGGCAACGTGACTGTGGAGGTGGCAAACGATGGCGAATAAGCCTATGAAGTCTATCAACCTGCCGGGGTTGGAAGATACCTATACTTTTGTGCAGAATGACGCGACCTTGAGTGTTTCGGGCGCGGCGGCGGACGCGAAGGCAACCGGAGATAAAATTAGTGACTTAAAGAGCGCTTTTAACCTTGTTGCAGATGGGAATCGTATATATGGGTTTGCCCAAGGAGCAAGGAGTCAATCTACTCCTACTGTAATAAATGAAAACAGCGCAAGGGTTACAACGGATGAAGCAATCTTTCTGCGTGAAGGGGATTTACTGTCAGTAACCGGAACATATACAGGAATCAAATATACTATTGTCGGTCATGGCGCTACAAATTATCAGAAAGCGTTTGGAACAGGAGACTATACGCTGATTGCTCCGTTTGATGGGACATACTTTGTAAACGTGGCAAAGACGGACGGAACATCGGCAATCGTTCCGTCAGAAGCAACGATTACAGTACAAGCAACAAATAAGAATCACAGAATCCTTGAACTGCATGACGGAATCATCAATGACAATCTTATGGGGATTGATCCACCCGTAAACCTTTATAAAGGTGCAGACACATGGGGTGGAGATTGGAATGCCACATCTGCCGCAAATGTATCGTCAGCAGGAGTATTAAATGGTTATCCTGTCCTTTATCTGAACGGAACATGGCAACGGTATTTTAAAAATATTGCCGTTGAATCAGGGAAAACATATACTTTCTCCGTATGGGTGAAAGCGCCGACAACTACAAGCCTTATTGTTTATATAACGCACAGCGGAACAGCAAGCACTGCGGCAACCGTATCACCTTCAAATAAGTCATATAACAATGTTATCACGGCAGACACATGGACGAAACTGTCCGTCACATTCAAATGCACCGCATCCGGAAATGTTTCGCCGCACGTTATTACAGGATACGGAGCAGGATTGTATATTGCAAAGTATATGCTGTGCGAAGGAGATTCAGCCTTCAGCCTTACGGACGAACTAAACAACCGGGCAACCCTTGAAGATGTTAGCGGAGTCGGTGATTACAGGAAATATGAGTTTTACCGTCCGACAAGCGAATCCGGTGACAGATGGAATCCAGAGATTGTAAGGGATATACCGCAAGGGACAAAAGTAAAAATCGTTTTTGATTCTTATTCCGGGCAGTATATGACCCGTATTAGAATTGACGGGAAGAAGAGCGGCGGCACATACGATGAAGGAATCGGATCGTTAAGCAATCCAACGCATGGCGGCGAGACAACCTTTACCGCATCGGCGGCATATACCGCATTGAGAGTACAGTTTACGCAAAGCACGGCAGAAACAAATATAACGGCGTCCGTTCTGATGGCAACCAATACCGAATTGGGCATAACGAGTGAGTTGCTTTCATTGCAAAATATTCGTACATTCCATGTAAAAAAGGACGGTAGCGGAGATTTTACTAAATTGGTTGATGCGGTGAACTTTGCTACACAGTTCATGGATTCAGTTGTTTATATTGGTGACGGTGAATACAATATTATTGACGAATTCGGATCAACATATATGGGCGCTGTCGATAATACCCATAATTGGGGGATGGTGCTGAAGAACCGGGTTCATCTGATCGGATCAGCACGTACAGTTATCAAGGCTTTCAATGTCGAAGAAGGGAATAATAATTTCAGTAATATTAAAACGTATTTCAGCGTGTTTAATGCCGGGGAATATGGGTTCACTATTGAAAACTTGACGATCATAGATGACAATATTCGTTATTCTGTTCATGACGATCTTGGGACAGCAGGAAGCACACCATATCACAACAGATATTTGAATTGTTCCATGACACACACGAACGGACAGTATCCTGACTGCATCGGAGCAGGGATTGGAGAAGATGGATACATCGAAATTCGTGGATGCTATTTTGACGGGGACACAATCAGAAGTGGAAATCCTGTGACACGTTATGTTTATTGGCATGGAAACAACAATAGCCAAATAACAAACGCAAAAGGGCGGATTTTTGTCACTGACTGTTATTTCTGCAAAACAGGAACGTTTAAGCTGATGAATTATGGCAACTCTACAACAAAGACGATTGCATATATCAGCAATAACAGTTTTGGGAGTGAACCGGAAATTATTGATGGTTCATCCCCATCTCCAATTATTGTGAACATGGAAATGGTGAAATGGAATAATACGGTTAGGAGTTAAAGGACACGATAAGTTACGTGGAGCGCAAAGTCTGGACACACGATGTCCAGCCCGAACAGCCTGTCGAGACAGGAAGCGAAACCTGAGTGGAGATGAATCAATGATTTCTGCGTTGCATTTGCTTTGGATTGTGCCGTTGTGCGTGATGGCAGGGGTGTTTCTGACGGCGCTGGTTGCGCGTGACGATAGCGGCGAGGACTATTGACACGACAGGCCGGATGTGCTACAATTGATTCGGGCAAAGGGTGCGAATAACGATTGATACGCCCGTCCTCATGGTTCGCACAAGGTAGAGAATCGACCTTCGCATGGCAACCGCCATGGGGACAGTAACGGCAAAGCTGGGATAGCGGCGAATGCACAGCCCCAGCCCACACACGCTGTGCATCCAAATCCTGCAAACCGTACTGTAGGCAACGGGTACTTCGGCTTTTGAAAAGACCGTTGCCGGATTTGTCGGCAGAGAAAAGGGGTGAGTCAAGATGGGAGACAGACCGCAGAAAGTCATTGACGCGGCTATCAGCCAGCTTGGCTCACCTTATGTTTTTGGGGCATGGGGCGAGTTCTGCACACCATCAGGACGGCGCAAGCGGAATCGGGCAGATCATCCTACCATTGTCAGCGCTTGTCAGGTACTGAGCGGCAGGAAGTCAGATTGCGCCGGGTGTCGATATCAGGGCGACCGGATGTTTGATTGCCGGGGGTTCGTTCATTGGTGTCTGCAACAGGCTGAGATCACGATTGATGGACAAGGCGCAACCAGCCAGTATAACACGGCCAGCAATTGGGCGGAAAAAGGCGAGATTGCCGATATGCCAGAATGTGTGTGCTGTGTGTTTGTTGCAGACGGCACGAAGAAAAGCCATACAGGACTGTACATCGGCGGTGGAGAAACAATCGAGTGTTCCGCCGGAGTACAGCGCAAAACGCTTGACAATCGCTGGACGCATTATGCACTCCCCAAGGGGCTGTATACGGCAGAGGAAATCGCAGAAATTCGGCGTAACAATCCGAAGCCCAAAATGGTTCTGCGCAAGGGTGACCGTGGTGAAGCTGTCGAGTATCTACAAACAGTGCTGAAACAGCAGGGGTACGATTGCGGCACGGTTGACGGGGTATTCGGGAGCAAAACGGTTTCAGCGGTCAAAGCGTATCAGTACGACCACGGCTTAACACCAGATGGTGTTGTTGGTGCGCATACGTGGGCGGCGCTTGATTCCGCGATTGGTGTTATGCTCTATACGGTTACAATCCCACACGTTACACGGGTGGAGGTACAGCAATTGGTGGCGCAATATCCCAATGCGGGATTTGTCGCGGAGGGATGATTGCATGAGCGAGACTATTATTGTGGCGTTACTGTCATTGGCTGGCACGGCTATTGGTAGCGTGGTTGGTATCATCACGAGCCAGAGGTTGACGGAATACAGGCTGAAACAGCTTGAGGAAAAGGTACAGCGACACAACCAGATCGTGGAGCGCACCTTTGCCCTTGAGGGGCGAATGAATGAAGCCGAACACGACATCCACGATCTTAAAGGGAGGATTGCCTGATGGACTGGAAGTTATGGTGGAAAGCGGCTGGCATACGTGCGCTGAAAACCATCGCGCAGACGGCCGCGTCTACGATCGGCACAAGCGCTGTTTTTTGGGAGGTCAACTGGTCGCTTGTTGGCGGCGCTTCGCTGTTGGCTGGCGTGTTGAGCCTGTTTACGAGCCTTGCGGGCCTGCCCGAAGTCGAGATGGCCAAGAAGCAGACAATTACCCATGCAGACCCCGAAGAAGATGATCTCAAATGACATGGGTGAAATTTAATAACAATCCTGCTGGGCGAAGCGTGGGTGATTGTGCAATTCGTGCCGTTTCCGTTGCTCTAAATGTGAGTTGGGAGACGGCATATGCTATGATTACATCAAACGGCTTTGCAATGGCAGATATGCCATCGAGCAATGGTGTATGGGGGTCTGTTCTGCGGCAAAATGGATTTTATCGCAAGGCTATAGAATCTGATTGCCCGGATTGTTATACGGCGGCTGACTTCTGCCGAGATCATCCGCACGGGGTTTATGTGTTGGGATTTGGCGGACACGTTGCAACAGTCATTGACGGTGACATATATGATTCGTGGGATTCGTCAATGGAGATTCCGCAATACTACTGGTCGATGAATCAATAATCCTGCCGCAAGCTAACGCAAAGCGCAGATTATTCAATTAGGGAGGGATTGTATGCCGTACAACAGTTATTTCCCGGTTGGGTATCAGCCAATGCAGTATTACCCGCAGTATGCCTACGCACAGCCGCAACAGGTGCAGAACAATCAGCCAGCACAGCCCATTCCGCAGACAGGCCAGCAAGCACCGGCACAGCCGATGACCAGCGGCATTATCTGGGTGCAGGGTGAAGCAGGGGCAAAGTCTTATCTGGTAGCGCCTAACACCACGGTTCAGCTTTGGGATTCTGAACGGCAGACGATCTATATCAAGAGCGCCGATGCAAGCGGCATTCCGTCAATTCGCACATTAGATTATACCATTCGGGAAGCCGCGCCGAATGTTGCGCCAATCGCGCAGAACGGGGGTTCTACAGCGTTTGCCACAAAGGACGAGGTTAAGGTTCTTGCCGATGCTATCGCGGCCATGAGGGGCGATTTAGACGGGCTAATGACACGGCCAGCGGCAAAACCTAAAAAGGCGGTGACGGAGGGTGAGTAATCCGTTGTTCGATGTTCTGGGCAAGGCGATTCCTTCCGGCATGGGGCAGATAGGGAATATGATGAATGTCATTCAGCAGTTCCAGCAGTTTAAAAACAATTTTCATGGAGACCCGCGCCAACAGGTGCAACAGCTTCTTAATTCGGGTAAAGTCACTCAGGAACAGTATAATCGGGCTGTCCAGCTTGCGAACCAGCTACAGCAGATGATGAAATAAACGTTTGTACTTGTACGAAATCACGTATTTCGTGCAAGTACACTTATATTAAATACAAATCTGCCGATTGCGCATAAGGCAGTTTGTAAAATACACTATGGAAGGTGGTTTTTATCATGGCTCTGAATGACGAGAACGGCGGCGGCATCCCGGCCACCATGCTTGTCGGGCCGACCGGCTATGGCGGCTATCCGATGTATGGCGGCGGCAACAACAACGGCTTCGGTGGTGACGGCAACTGGTGGGTTATTCTGCTGTTTATCCTGCTTGTGTCCGGCAACTGGGGCGGCAACGGCTGGGGCAACAATGGCGGCAACGGTTACAATGGTCAGCCTGTCATTGTTAATGACGGCAACTGCGGTTGCAATGGTGTTCAGCGCGGCTTCGATCAGGCGGCTGTCATGGGCGCTATTAACGGTGTGCAGACTGGTGTGCAGGGCATTGACACTCAGCTTTGCAACGGCTTTGCGGGTGTGAATGCGACCGTTAACAGCGGTGTGAACACGCTGGCACAGCAGATGTATGCCAATCAGATTGCCGATATGCAGACCGCTTTTGCTGGCCAGACCGCACAGGCGCAGGGCTTCAATGCGGTTCAGGCTCAGCTTGCGCAGTGCTGTTGCGACAATCGCCTTGCCACGACTCAGCTACAGGCGGTTGTTCAGCAGGAAAATTGCGCCGACCGTGCGGCGGTGTCTGATGGAATCCGTGACATCATCGTCAACCAGACTGCCAATACGCAGAGGATTCTTGACCAGCTTTGTGCGGACAAGATTGATGCCAAGAACGAGCGAATCGCTGATCTTGAGCGACAGCTTCAGATGGCGAATCTGGCCGCTTCTCAGGTTGCCCAGACTGCGCAGATCAGGGCTGGTCAGGTTGCCGAGATTGACGCGATGTACCAGCGCCTGCGCGATTGCCCGGTTCCCACCATGCCTGTTTATGGTATGCAACCGATTTTCACTTGTCCGCAGAATAGCGGCTGTGGTTGCGGTTGCGGCAACGCTTAAGGTGGTGTTAGCATGGCTTGCGAATTTTTGTACAACGAAGTGCAGAACGTTTCTCTGAATGCTCCTGTGCTTTTCCGTACATCTATTCCCTGCAATCGTGGGTATGTTTATCACGAGAGCGAAACGGGGAATTTTATTCTGCGAGGTGCTAACGGCAACAATCGTGCTGGCTGTGGGTGCAATCAATATGCGCACTATCGGGTAACGTTCAACGGCAATGTTGCCATCCCGGAGGGCGGCACTGTAGCGCCGATTGCCGTTGCACTGACCGTTAATGGAGAGCCGCGCTTGACCAGCAGGGCAATTTTCACTCCGGCGGCGGTGGGCGATTTCGGCAACGTGACCAGCACGGCCATTATTAAGGTTCCGCGCTGTTGCTGTTTCTCTCTGGGCGTAGATGCTGTTCCGGCCAGCGCTGACCCGGCTGTTACTCCGGCTCCGGTTATCGAGGTGCAGAATGCGAATCTGACTATTGCCCGGATTGCATAAAAGAGGGGAGGTGGAGACAATGCACGATGAACTTTATGAACTGAAAGAAAAGCTGGTCAAAGAACTTGAAGAATACGGTGGGCAGGAAATGTCCACGGGTAGTCTTGAAGTTATTGACAAGCTGGCTCATGCGGTCAAAAACATCTGCAAGATCATTGATGCCTATGAAGAAGAAGAATATTCTCAGTATGGCGGCGGTGGTTCGGGCGGTCGTTATTCGTATGATAACGGCAATCAGGGCGGAAACGGTTCCTATCGCGGCGGCAGATATTCTCGCAACATGGGCGGCGGCTCTTATGCCCGTGGGCGCGGCCAGAATGCAAGGCGCGACAGCATGGGGCGCTATTCTCGCGGTGGTAACACTGAAAGCATGGTTGCCGAACTGGAAGACATGATGCAGGACGCGCCGAACGAGCAGATCAAGCAGAAGATTCAGCAACTGGTTCAGCAGATTGAACAGATGTGAGGTGTACGGCCTTGATTACAAAGCAGGATTTGCTTGAAGCAATCGCGGAGTGTCAAGGCACACGTTCGCCAAACGCCAACACCGCTATTAAACTTGCGGCTTTCTACATCATTCTTGACCATCTGGAAGAAGGAAAGGAATCTGGTGCAAACAGTTTTTCTGTCGGTTCTGATTACTCGTTCCGAGATGCCGGGGAAGGTGTAGTGCAGTTTGCTGGGGATAGCGATTTTGCACACGCGATCAACGGGAGATTGCAAACCGATGTATGGCCTGTGATAGACGAGCTTATGACCACGATAAAGGTGATGCATGAGCGGCTCTATGATGGTGTTATGCGTAAGCTAAGATAGCGGTTCTGCCGTATCAGCAATGGTACGGCAGATTTTTTTTGATGAATTTTGAAAAAAGGCTTGCAATCTTGCGCAAGATGTGATAAGATACGAGTGTACCGAAAAGGTACGGCCTACGGGCGGCAAGCCCGGTACGATTAACGGAGGTACGAACCATGAAGATTCGCAACGACAAGACTTACACCGTGACGAAGTACACGGCGACTCAGGTTCTGGATTGCGGGAACCTTCCGGGCGCTGATGTCAAGGCCATCTTGAAGGGGTACAGGTACGATGAGAACTACGGGATGTGGTTCTCCGAGCGCGGCAAGATCGGCTACGATGTGACCGAAGCCGAAGACTGACATTGCGGTTTCAGCCAGACGACAACAGCAAACGGAGGGTAACGGCAATGACGATGAAAGAAAAGCTGTACGGCATCAAGGGCATGGAAGCGGCGAACGATGCGCGTCTGCGCAAGGCCGGTCTCAAGATGGCGGAAGACGGAGACAGGGTGTGGTACACGATGCACAACGGCAGGATGTGCCGTTTCTGGTTCAACAAGCGTTCGGGGATTGTCGTTGTGTACGATCTGGACGGCGTGATTGCCGATGTCATGTGCAGGGAGGTGTGATGCATGGAGCGGTATTGGGTGCGCATTCTGTACAACAAGGCTTGCAATGCTTACGATCTGGAAGTGAGCAACGATGGCGGCACGACTTGGGCGCTGTACAGGACGGCAGGGCTGGAACCGCTGACGGGGCGCGGCAAGGCGGAATACGTTCATTCGAGCATCATTGACGCGCTGAACGAATTGGTTTACTGGAAGGGCTACAAATTCTGGCCGCACGGCGAAAACAACATGGAGGTGTGATCTGCGCAGAAATTATGAAATTATGGAATTATGCCCGAAATCATCATCACTATATGGGAAAATAAAAAATAAAAATTTATTTCCCACATATAAGAGAAAGTAGAGCATAATTTCATAATTTCATAAGGTGATAGTCTCTAATCCTTATATTACTTAGGTTTCCTTCGGTTTCAAAAAATTATGGGAGACCGCAAGCGGATATAAGGCGCATAATTTCATGGAGGTGATGCACGGTGAAAGACCCATCGAACAGGGAAATCCTGTCGCGGCTGTACAGGCTGGTTGAGAGCTACGAGACAATACCGCAAATGGCCAGCCAAGACGAAGCATTCCAGTTTTTCGGGCGATTGTGGCAAGATTCGTGCGCGGCGCTGACAGAAGCGTTCCCGGAAAACGAGTTTGCAACAGAATTCCTGATTGCTCTGAATGAAGCGGTCGGGAAGCGCTACAAGAAAAAGTATCCTAACGGCATGGAGGGATGAAGCATGGATGCGGAACGGCTTGAACAGCGGATTCTGACGGCAGTCAGGGTTGCAATCAGCATCGCCTTGGTGGTTATGCTCTGGGCGGCCATGTGTGGGTGGCTGTCATGAGAACGATACTGATTGCTACACGGTTCTTTCGGCGGCACAAGCGGCAACCGCTTGAAGTCACGCCACAGGGAGTGCCTAACACAGTGCTATGGGGAGATCGGGAGACGGAGTACATCCCGGCCAGCTATCTGGCGAACCTTCCAGAGCCGAAAAGCCCGGAGAAAGATAAGCTGTGGTACATGAGACCGAGATTGCCGCTGGGTGTCCCGTGGACACCAGACACGGCGCAATGGCTTGAAGACGAAATCAAAGCATGGGAAATCCGTTACGGAATGAAAGGAGAAACCAAATGAATACCGAAATTCTGGTATATGACATCGTAACTCGCGCGAAATCTGTTCAGGCTCTGTTGGAACCCTTGAGCAGGGAACACGGGATTCAGACGCTGAGCATCACTGTTGACAACGTTGGTATGCCGGGGGTTTATGTCCATCTGTGCAATGGCTTGCACGAGTTGGCGAAGGCTTGCGGCGCCGAAGTGCGCGTGGAGGATTACGGCGGCGGACATTACCCGGAGCGGATTTGCACGGTGATTGACGGGGTAATGTTCTATCAGCTTTGCGATTATGAGAAACCCGGAGTGTATGCCGGGTTGAATGAGGTGCGGCATGGCGAAGCGGAGGTATGAGGACATCAAGTTGGCAAGCTGTCCAGTTTGCGGAAAGGCTTTCTACATCCCTGTTGAAGAAGAGTGGTACTGGGTGCATCGCGGTCATATGGTTTGTTCTTATGGCTGTATGCGTAAGGTTGAAAGAGGGGAGGTGACATTAAAAACGCGCGGCTGGATGCCAAAGGTTATAAAGCCGATGTTTTACGAAATCCGCGATCTGCGAAAGCAGGGCAAAACCTATAACGAAATCAGGCGGATGTTGAATATTTCAGAAGGGACGGTTGGTGTTGCACTTCGGGTGTTGCGCGACATGGGCATAGAGGTTGATTAATGGGAGGTGGTTATTATGGACGCGCCATGCAAGGATTGCCCGGATAGGGTGGTTGGTTGCCATTCAACTTGTGAGCGCTACATTGCGTTTGACGAATATCGGAAAGCCATTCGGGCTGAAAAGCTGATGGCGCAGATTATCCGTTCGCCGGGGCGATCGTTCGCGGTGGCGATGCGGGACAAGGAACAGCGTGGCAAGCGCGGCAGAGGAATATTGCCGTGGAAGCGTGACGATTGATGGAGGTAAGCAATGGATGAGAGCGATTTTCTGGGCTGTGTAATTGTGCGGGTTGGCGATTATGTGGATTTGGTGCGGCAGATTGCCGAAGCCGAAACCTACAGAATCGAAGAGACAAGCGGAGACTTCGACAAGGATTTCCGAGAGTTAGCCGCAAAGTGTAAGGGCTATTTGCGCAAGGCGGGGTGCAACGAGAATATCGTGAACAGTTGGTTTCCGTGGATGGAGGTGTGATAGATGCCGGAGCAGGGGCGGGATGTAATCCATCATTTGCGGCTCATAGATGTATGGGCGAGGTATTACATCATGACGGGAAAGACCATCCCTGAGTATATGCTTCGGGACATGGCGGCTTTCGCGGTGGAGGGTGCGGACGCGCTGGAATCCGAGATGAAAAAACCGAAGGTTCCAACCGGTTCGGACATTTGCTCTGTATGCCATGCGCATATTGAGCCGGAACACGTGTTTTGTCCTAAGTGTGGTCACAAGATTTGGAGGGAGAACAATGACTAAGCTTGAGAAGGTTATCAAGGGGATGGAATGCTGTAATGATCTCAGCCCTGACACACTCAATTGCGCTGAATGCCCGTACAAGCCGGAGGGCGGCGGAACGTGTGCGGCGGTGAAACATCTGCACGATGATGCTTTGGAGGTGTTGACGGCGTTCGGCATCGTGCAGAACGAACATCCCAGCACCACCATTATTGACCTGTGGGGCGGCGATTGCCCGAGGTGCGGCCGATATGTCAATCGGCGGGACGGTCGGGACGAGATGCAGACGTACTGTCCTAAGTGCGGCTTGAAGCTGTTGTGGAAGGGGGCGCGGTGAATGGCTGATCTGGAGCAGATTATCAAAGCCGTCGAGTGCAGGAAAAACGCGCACAAGCGATGCGAAAATCCTTGCGAATGGAAAGGACATTATTGCGCTTATGCCGCATGGATTCGAGACCCTGATGGAGAGCCTTACTATCCGTGCTATTGCGATACCGAACGGCTGTGTGAAGATGTTCTTGCCCTACTGAAAGCACAAAGGAGATGTGTAAAATGAAAAAAGCTATGCTTATAATTGCGTTGGTCATTTTGACAGTTATTTTGTCTGGGTGTACGCCAACGACAGTTATTAAAGAAATGCCAGAACAAGAAAGCATATTTGTATTGGTTGAAAACGCTACGATGTATTGTGTGGTTTATGATAGTGAAACAAAAGTCATGTATGCAGTAAGTTGGTATGGCGCTGGGTCTGGAGTATTTACTCTTCTTGTAAATGCGGACGGGTCACCGAAATTGTGGGAGGACTAAGATGGGTAGCAATGCTGATTTTGTAGAAGTTGTGCGGTGTAAGGATTGCATTTACCGGCCTGTTGCCGTGCCGCGAAAACGTGGAACAGGCTTTGATTACGAGTTTCCCAATGAAGGTAAATGCCCGTGCCAGTGCGATGATGACTGGTATAGTTGGATGCCTGACGATGACTGGTTCTGTGCGAATGGGGAGAGGAAGAAGGTGAGCGGTGATGACTGACAAGAGCCTTGCTGAATTGTTCTGGGCAGCATTGATGCCTACGCGCAACTGGAAAAGATGGGCAAATGTGCCATCTGCGGCGGCAAGAATGGACTCACGATTTTAACATATCTCTATAAGGGGAGATGTTACGCTGGGTGCTTCTGCTCAAAGTGCGGAGAAGCGATAAAGCGTTTGGAAGCGGTAGATGTGATTGGCGACGAGGTAAAAGAAGATGCGGATGATTGATGCAGATGCGATGCGCGAAAGCATCAGGGTCAAAGTCCAAGGGGAAGAGTCGTTAGCGTTAAAGCATGAGTTGCAGAAATGGGTTGACGACCAACCGACCGTGTGCGGCTGGATTAGCGTGAAGGACAAACTGCCGAATAGTAACGGGTGTTATATCGTATGGAGACCATACTTTTATCCGGATTTTGGAATGCCATCCATATGCTATTTTGATGGGTCAAACACATGGCATGACAGCTACGGCGTAGACTTTGAGAGAACCCTTGATGCAGGCGATGTAACCCATTGGATGCCGTTACCCGAACCACCGGAGGTGAGCAAAAATGGCTGAGTTTGACCTTGAAAGCATCATCAAAAAAGGTGTTGAGGAAGCTATCAACAAGCCTGTATACGGTGGCATGAGCATTACAGAATGGGTGGCTATCGGCATGAAAGCGCCGCAATGGTTCAGCGTTAAGGACAGACTTCCAGACTTAGAAGACCAAGTATTGATTGTCTATGAATGGACGGGCAGAAGCGGGGCAAAATACAGGGAGATTGCTCTTGATTCATTTAAGGCAATGGGATTTCTCGGGTACAAGCCGTTATTCTGGATGCCATTGCCGGAACTGCCGAAGGAGGTGAGCGAGGATGACTGACCGAGAAAAAATCAACTGGGCAATTGCGAAGTTGCAAGCGGCTGGTGACATCGCGCTTGTGGCAGGATGCGAGTTAGCAAAGATTCCGGCGGTGGACGCGCTGGATATTGCCGATCTGCTGGAAAGCAAATGCGGAACAAACAAAAGATTCCTTGATCTTGACGCGCTTGTTGATGAACTGGAATACATCATGGCCAAGACGGAACCAGCACAAGACAGCGACCCGGACGCATATTTTAGGTACGGATCGGCAAGAACCATGAAAGTATGGCTGTTGCGTTCGTGGGGAGAGCAGACAGGGACGGGATTCCATGGCCGGTGGATAAAGCGGCATGACGGAAAAACCATTTGTTCTGTATGCTGGATGCCCAAAGACATTTCTGAGCTTAACGGTTGTTGCGTTGGATGTGGCGCGGCAATGGATGGAGGGAGCGTATGCACATAAAGTCATGCCCGAATTGCGGATGGAACTACACAGTTGTTTGGAAAACCGTGTACAGCCATCCCAAAGGGTGGTTTGTCGAGTGCCAGAAATGCCATTGGTGCGGCAAGACGCGCTTGTTTAGATGGTTGGCGATTCGTGCATGGAATCGGCAAAAGGACTTTTAATGGAGGTGCGGAAGATGAAAAACGTATTTAAAGGGCTTTGCAAAGGGATTCTTGTTGGGGCAGGGCTTGCGCTGACCGGCGGCGGGTTGCTCTATGGGCTACAGACGGTGGTACAGGGCGCGTATGATTGGCTGGCGGCTGGTGCGTTCGGCGCTGGTATCATGCTGTTGCAGATCAATGTATATGCCAATGAGTGTGACTTCTGGGATTGACGGAGGGACGCATGGGCATAAAGAAAGATTGGTCTTACATGGCGATGTGCGATATTTGCGGAGACTGGGTATCTGTGTATTACATCACAAAAGCGCAGTTTGTCCAGCAACTACAGCGCAAGGGCTGGCACGTTGGGCGACACGTGTTTTGCCCGGAGTGCTTCAAACGAAGGAAAGCGGAAAGGGTGATGGTTATATGACGCTGGAACAGACAGAGACGCTACAGAGGGTAGCCGGGATTCTGGAAGCGGTAGCCACGGTCAGCAAGGATAAGCGCATCGAGGAACTATTGGTTCAGTGTGTGGAAATGCTGGACTCTGTGCTGGCGAAGCCGACTACAATGGAGAATCCGAGAAGCACTTGAAATAACATACAAGCCGTGATATACTATCCTCATAAGGAGCGCGGTTTCGGGCAGTTAGCGGCAGGGGCTGTCTGAGATCGGGATTATGCCTCCTACGAGGTGGGGCGTACGGGGCGCGGCTTGTATCAGGTGCGGACGGGCACCGGGTGCAAGCCATTTTCAATGCTTGAGACAATCTTAAGACTATCTTAAGATTAACTCGCAACTAACTTGCAACCAACTTGCAACTAATTTGCAAACTTGAAAAAAGGGCTTGCAATCTTGCGCAAGTGTGCTATAATAGGTGTTGCCCGGAAGGGCTGACAACCGAACGACAGACGAAAGGCGGGTGGAACGATGTACAGCGCGGGATTCACTTAGACAGGATGGGAGGTGTACCATATGACAAACAAAGGCGGTGCGTACAGCATGACAGAGTACAAAAACGCCTACGCAAGCGCCAACTACGACAGGTTGTACGTGTTTGTGCCGAAAGGCTCAAAAGAACTGATTCGGGCGGCGGCGCAAGCGCAAGGGAAAACAATTAACGAGTATGTGACCGGGTTCATTCCGTCAGATTTGATGATTGAACGACATGGGAGGATTGATAACAATGTTGATTCCGGGGCTGAATAATGTGGTTGAACCGCAGGAACGGCACGAGTACAGTTTGTGGATGTTGAGGGATGGCCATGTGTACGATGAGTGCATCGCGTGTGGCCGGACGGCGTATTGTGAACCGAGCGAGTATTGCCCACATTGCGGCGCGGCTATGCTCAACATCGTGGACGCGCGGCGCGACTACCGGAAGGAGGACGGCCAGCATGAGTGAAGCACTTCTGCCGATCGAGCCGGACGAGATCGAGCGTGACGAGGGATGGCACATCACGGATGACCAGCAAGCTGAATGGGCTTTGCGGAAAATCAAGGACACCGAATCCGAGCTTGCGCGTTGGGTGGACTACTACACCGCTCAGATTGACCGGATTCGGGCTTCCTCCGAAAACACCATTGCTTTCATGACGGCGCGGCTTGCGGAATACTTTCAGACAGTGCCGCACAAGGAAACCAAGACGCAGAGCAAATACTCTCTTCCGTCTGGCGATCTGATCTTGAAAAAGGCCAGCCGCCGTTGGGAGCATGACGATTCTGTGTTGCTGGCATGGTGCAGGGATAACGGCATTGATGAATGTGTTCAACACACCTACAAAGTCAAGTGGGCTGATCTGAAAAAGCGTTTGACAGAGATGGAAGACGGCACGATCTGCGACAAGGAAACCGGTCTTGTTTGCGAGGGCGTGACGGCAGTTGATACCGAACCGGAGTTTACAGCTAAGACCACATAACAAAAACGAGGTGACAACATGAAAACGGCACTTGAATTGATTACGCCAGAACGGGCGCGGGAATACTTGAAGAAGAACAAGGGCAACCGCACCATTAAGAACAGGTGGGTTGAAACCTATGCACGGGACATGGCAAACGATGCATGGAAGCTGACCCATCAGGGCATTGCCTTTGACAAGGACGGTTATCTGGTTGACGGCCAGCATCGGTTGTTGGCCATCATTCGGGCTAACAAGCCGATCTACATGATGGTTAGCCGGGATTTGGAGCCGGACACGCGACTTGTCCTTGACCAAGGTGTTAACCGTTCAGCCGTTGACGCGCTTAAGATCGCGGATGGCGGCGATACCATCTTTGACGGGCATTTGGTGGCATTCATCAGGATGTTCACGGCAGAAAAGCTGGGTATCAAGAATCGCACATTCAGCGCCAGAGAAATCCGCGAGTTTGCAGAAAAGTATCCTGCTGTCATTCGGATTTATGACAGGCTTCGGAGACGGGCAAACTGGACAACTACAGCGGTCTATGTGGCGCTGACGGCGGCTGTCCTGAATGGCGAGAGCATCGAAGCCGCAACCGCATTTGTTGCAACCATCGTGACCAATGCGATAAATCCCCAGTACAATTGTAAGGCGGCGTTGGATTTCATCAAGGCTTCCGGCAAAATGTTCAGAAGCGGCGCGGAGCGGCGAGAGCAGATGAAACAGGCGGAGAATGCTTTCTATCTGTACGCCCACAACAAAAAGCGCACTACCAGCACGGAAGAGCGCTACAAGGTAACGGCTGAACAGTGCAAAACGTTTACGGAGGTGTGAACAAATGGCAATTCCGGTTCTTATTCTTGGCGAATCCGGCACGGGCAAAAGTGCCAGCTTGCGAAACTTCCGGCGTGACGAAGTGGCGGTAATTAACGTGGCCGGGAAGCCGTTACCGTTTCGGTCTGATCTGGGCATGATCGTTACTGACCAGTACCCGCAGATAGTCCGTGCGCTGAAAGGGATGAAAACGCCATCTGCGGTTGTGGATGACGCGCAATATCTCATGGCAAACGAGTTTATGCGGCGTTCGGGAGAGACGGGCTATCAGAAATTCACGGACATCGGGAAAAACTTCTGGTCGCTCATCGCGGAAACAGTCGTGCGCGATATGCCGCCAGACAGGATTGTTTACTTCCTGTCGCACTTGGAACGTGACCAGCAGGGCAACGAGAAAATCAAGACAATCGGGCGGATGCTGGATGAAAAAATCACGGTGGAGGGGCTGTTTACGATCGTGCTTAAGACGCACGTGGAAGACGGCAAATATTCGTTTTGCACTCAGAACAGCGGCAGTGACACGGTAAAAAGCCCCATCGGGATGTTCCCTACAATCCAGATCGACAATGACCTTGCGGCGGTTGACAGGGTTATTCGAGAATACTACGGTATTTCAGTCAAACCGGCTGAGAATGACAAAATTGAAAAGTAAAAAGGAGCAATTGAACCATGATTCAGTACAGCGGCAACTTTGAAAGCAAGAAGGATACTCCGGTTTCTGTTCTCCCTGCGGGTGTGTACATCGGCAAGGTGCTTGGCGCGAAGGTTGAGAGCCAGACGATCGGCGGCAAGACGGTTGACAGGCTCGTTCTACAGCTTGATGTGACCGAGGGCGAACACAAAGACCATTACGTTAAGCAGTACGAAGCGGCCAGCGGCGGTCAGTATCCGGCGAAGTTTAAGGGCGTTCTGCGGCTGACAATTCCGAAGCCCGGTGACCAGTACGAGGACATGAACAAGCGCTTCCTACAGAATGCGGCGTGGGCGCTGGAAGAGTCCAACAAGGGTTACCATTGGGATTGGGATGAAGGTAAGCTCAAGGGGCTTGCGGTGGGCTTCGCGGTTCGGGATGCTGACGCGCTGATTGATGACGATCAGGGTGTGCGCATGATTTCCTACACAGAGATTTGCCGTCTTGAGTCCATCCCGGAGATCAAGGCCGGGAAGGTGCAGACTCCGAAGCGGCGCGGTCTGAAAGAAGCTCAGAAGCGCAGACTCGCGGAATATAGCGCACAGGTACACGGTTTCACCGAGGTTTCGGCAGACGAAGAATTGCCGTTCTGATTGCGCACGGCGGCGGCAATGGCTAACGGCTGTTGCCGCCGCTTTACGATGATAATGGAGGTTGGCTATGGTAATCTTAGAGGATACGCGCCAGCAGGAAGGTAAGCACCAAAACATTAACGCATATTTCCAGAAAGCCGGAATACAAGTCGAGCGCTGTTGCCTGTACGTGGGCGATTATGCTATAGCCAATGAGCAGGGCAGGGCTGTTGATACGAAGCAAGATGTCATGGAAGTCTTGAAAGATATGATGTCAGCAGACCATGACAGATTCCGGCGCGAATGCATCAGGGCTATGGAAGCCGGGATTAAACTGCTTGTGCTGGTAGAGGAAGTTCTGCCAGATGGCGGTTTAGCGGCTTGGCAACCGCCAAGAGACGCGCACGGGAAGCCGCTGACATCCGTTAAGGGCGAATCATTGCGCAGGGCAATGTTGACCATGACTGTAAAATACGGTGTGCGGTTCCGGTTCTGCGATGGTCGGCAAACAGGGCGGCTGATTGTCGAGTATCTCGCGGAAGGGGTGTTGCCATGATGGACATTGCTACAGCTATCAAAGAGCAAGTATCATGCCGAGAGTTTGCGGAAAGTATCGGCCTTAAGATCAATCGGGCTGGATTCGCTGTATGCCCATTCCACGGAGACACGGACGCAAGCCTAAAGATTTACAAGGGCGATAAAGGCTGGTGCTGTTTCGGCTGTCACAGGGGCGGAGATGTTATCAACATGGCCAGTCTCTATTATGGCTTGCCTTTCCGCGACACGCTACAGCGGCTGAACGATGATTTCCAGCTTGGCCTAATCGACCGCGAAGCGCCACCAGAACAGGCCGCAAAACGCGCTATAACCGCTGTCGAGATAGCCAAACGGAAAGCCGCAAGGGCGAAAGAAGCGCGGCTTGAAGCGGCATTGGAGGCCGCTTATTGGACGGCATTTGACAAGTGGCTTGCTAACGAACGTATAATCCGGGACAAGGCACCGCAAACGCCAGACGAAGAATTTAATCAGGATTTTGTCAGGGCGCTTGTAAACCGCGATGCCATCCGGGACGAATTGGAAACGATTGAATTACGGAGGATGCACTATGAGCCAAACTGAAATCCTACAAGCGCAACAGGCGATTCAGATGTTCAAAGAAGCGCTACTTGCGTATGGATATAATGATTTCATTGAGGGCGATGAACCATACATTCTGCTGGAAGAATCAGCAATAACAGCGGAAAGCCGTGCAAGGTTTCAGGTGCTGTTAGAGAAACACGCTCAGCAATGCGGGGTTCCGATTCGGGTTGTGCGGTCTATCATCAAGGAGCGGCAAAATTCCCTTGCCAACAACCAGCCAGAGCCGATAGAGCCAGCACAGCAATTCTTTTCCTTCGGTGGCCAGCCGTTAGCGCTGTGTTGCGGCAAGTACCAGCAGAGTGGAAACGCAATCACTATGGAGGACAAGTACGGTTCTGCGGTCATTTGCCCACATCCGCTCATTCCTACAAAGCGTTATGTGAACATCGAGACAGGGACGGAAAGTCTGGAAATCAGCTTTAAGCGGGAATACTGGAAGTCGATCATAGTCGAAAAAGGCAAGCTGGCCAATGCATCGACAATCACACAGCTTGCAGACCATGGCATTTCGGTTACCAGCGAGACGGCGCGTGAAATGGTCAAGTACATTTCATACATTGACGATCTGAATCGTGGGCTTATCCCGATTGAACAGATGTCAAGCCATCTGGGCTGGGTGAGCGATACTGACTTTGTGCCTTACGTGGACGGTGTCGAGTATGACGGTCAAGGCGCTTTCCTACAGATGTACAAGACGATTCACGAAAAAGGAGATTATCAAAAGTGGCTTGATGCAGTGAAAGCCATTCGGGCGGCTGGGTGCGTTCAGGCACGGATTGTCATTGCGGCATCGTTTGCTTCTGTTCTTCTGCCACACTTTGAAGCGCTTCCGTTTTTCGTGCATCTATGGTCAGCCCAAAGCGGAACAGGGAAAACCGTTACCATGGAGGTTGCCGCAAGTATCTGGGCTGACCCGGCTGTTGGCGCGTATTGCAGACCGCTAAAATCCACAAGTGTCGGCTTGGAGCAGTTGGCCATCTTCACTTGCAACTTGCCACTCTGTCTGGATGAGCTACAGACCATACAGGGAAAGGGCAATTTCGATGACATCATCTATGGTCTGTGCGAGGGTAGCGGGAAAACGCGAGGTGCGCGAAATGGCGGTTTGCGGCACAGCCCGTCTTGGCGAAACACCATAATCACCACGGGCGAAATGCCGATTGTCTCAGGCGGGAGCAAAGCCGGAGCAATGAACCGTGTTATTGAGATCGAGTGCAAAGGCGCTACAATGCCGGATGCAAAAGCCATGCACAAGGTGGTTACAGCCAATTACGGCCACGCTGGGCGGCGATTCATCGCGGCTGTAACAGACAAGCTGGTTATGCACGACATCGAAGACGATCAACAAGCGATATTTGACCGGCTATCTGAGATCGGCACGGACAAACAGGCGTTGAGTGCGTCCATCCTGCTTGCGGCAGACCATGCGGCGGAACAGATCATCTTCCGTGACGGTGTGCGGCTGACGGAAGCCGACATCTTGCCATATTTGCGGACAGATACGGATGTTGACAGCGGACGCAGGGCGCACGAGTATTTGTTGGAGTGGATAGCCGGAAACCATGCCGGTTTCGTGGTAGACGGCGATTACGAAGCAGTTCGGGCGCGTGAAGTTCTGGGATGCATGGAAACGGACAAAGACAACGGCGATGCAACAAAAATCTGGGTTATCAACAAGGTGTTCAATCAGGCGCTTATTGACGGCGGTTTCAGCCCGGATAGTTATCTATCGTGGGCGCAGGGGCAAGGGCTGATTCAGTTGGACAAAGGCGGCCAGCGGAAGGTTAACAAACACATTCCCGGTTCGGGCGTTACGGCTCGTTGCGCTTGTCTCGTGCTGGGCGCGGACAAAAAGAGCATGGACAAGTGGGAAGCGATAACGCATGATGCCGATTTGCCATGGCAATAAACAGCGGCGCATAGCGCCGTTTTTTTGATTGAGGAAAAATTAAAAAACGCTTGACATCTTGCGCAAGATGTGATAAGATAAGCATGAGGATAGCATATATCCTCACCCACCACCGACCGACCAACGAAAGGAGAACGAACCATGGCTAATCAGATTCGGTACTACTACAACGGTGAACTGGTGCGAACGAGCGCTCATGCTTACACCCATGCGGTGCTTGACGAAAAAGGCAAATGCATTGCTTGCCGCAACGGCCTTGACAACGCGATCAAGGCGAAGGAAGCCGAAAAGCAGTGGGACAAGCGCATCATCCGCGACAGCCAGACGGCGATCAAGGCTTTGCAGGCAGGACGCACGTACTACATCTACAAGATCGGCGGTGCGGCTTGCAAGTACAGGTTCGAGGACGGCGACACCGTCACCAAGTATCAGGAGCAGATCGAACGGGCTACGGCGCACATCGCGGTCATTGATGGCTATCAGGTGGTAGAACTGGAAGCGAAGTAACAGCAAAGCCTGAGCCGGGACAGGCCAAGTTCCCGGCAGACAGCGGATAAGTGAGCATGGCCAGCCGGGAGCCACAATCCCGGCGCAACGAAGGAGGAGTGAGCGATGCTGTACACGTATTTTATGACCATGCGTCCACCGATGCCGGGTGCGCAACCGATGCAGGGGCTGGTTGCTATGGTTGACATGAATTGTGATTGGGTTCAGGACATACAGCATACGGCATATGCAAAGTTGATCTACGACCGCCAGTTGACCGAATCTGAGATTGAACAGTATGAGTTGGCTGTACCGATTGCATATCGTACAGAATATAAGGGGTATACCATCCAAAGCTGTAAGAAAGGCTATGAAGTGTATAACAAGAGCGGGAGGATAATTGCAACGGTAGATACGGTTGAGAGCGCTATGCATGGCATTGATTCGCTGGATGAGTGATTGGCCAGATAAAGCCGCCGAAAGGCGGTTTTTTATTGACAACAGCGCCAACCAATGATAACATGAAGATAACCAAATGCATAGGAGGTGCGCATATGGTTTATCTGGACAATGCCGCAACTACAGCCGTTTCAGCGGCGGCGCACAACGCAATGTTCCCGTTCCTGCACGGCGAATATGGCAATCCTTCGAGCGCACATCAGGACGGGCGCAGGGTGCGCGAAGCAATCGACCGCGCAAGGCGACAAGTCGCAAGTTGCATTGGCGCAAGGCCGGAAGAAATCTATTTCACATCTGGCGGGAGCGAAAGCGACAACTGGGCGCTAAAGGGCGCGGCTCTGTCTGACATGACGAAGAAGCACATTATCACTTCCGTCATAGAACATCCTGCCATTCTGCGAACGTGCGATTTTCTGGAATCGCTGGGATGGTCAGTAACACGAATCCCGGTTGACGAGGGCGGCATTGTTAATCCTACAGCCGTTGAAAGAGCAATCAGGCCGGATACGCGCATAATCTCTATCATGACGGCCAATAACGAGATCGGCACGATTCAACCGATAGCGGAGATTGGAGCCATTGCCGAGAAACACCACGTTCTGTTCCACACAGACGCTGTACAGGCTGTTGGGGCAATCCCAATCAATGTTGACACCATGGGGGTGCATCTTCTGTCAATGTCCGGCCACAAGTTCCATGCCCCAAAGGGGACTGGCGCGCTTTTCATTCGGGATGGGGTACACATTGCGCCATTGATTCACGGCGGTGGGCAAGAGCGAGGACAGCGTTCCGGCACAGAAAATGTTGCAGGGATTGTAGCGCTTGGGGCGGCGCTGGCGGAAGTAACCGCACTTATGGAAAAGACGGCTGAACATTGCAACACGCTAAAGACCAAACTGCTTATTGGCTTGCACGAAGCAGGGGTGGAATACAAAATCAACGGCTATATTTCAAACAGACTGCCAAACAACATCAATCTTTCATTCCCGAAATCAAAGGTTGACAATATCCCGATGCGGCTGGATTATGCCGGTTTCTCTGTTTCGAGCGGTTCTGCCTGTTCATCTGGGAGCGGAAAGGCAAGCCATGTCTTAACGGCCATCGGGTGTACAAAAGACGAAATGCGCACATCTGTTAGAATCACATTTAGCGATGCCGTCACGGTCGAGGATGTACAACGGCTGGTTGATGCGCTGGCGACCATTCTAAAGGGGGCGTAAACGTGAGCGATCAGAACAGCGAGTTTGAATACATCGAGTATGAGCGGATAGCGAAGATTCAGAACGTTATTCACGAGTACGGCGAAGAAAATTTTGCGATCAGTTATTCCGGCGGCAAGGACAGCAATGTAGTTTCAACGCTGATTGACTTAGCGCTTCCAGATAACAAGATTCCGCGAGTATACGTAAACACAGGAATTGAGCTTGTCGCTGTGCGGCAGTTTGTGGAAGCAAAAGCAAAGGGCGATTCTCGTTTTCACATCATTATGCCGCAAAAGAAAATTAAAGATGTACTGGAAACATACGGATACCCATTCAAAAGCAAAGACCATTCGGGGCGAGTATACAGATGGTATACAGCATGGATGACAGATCATATTAAGCAATACATTGAGCGGCCAGAAGGGACATTTTACGAAAAACATGGTTGCCCACACATCCTACGCTACCAATTCACGGAAGAAAACAAACTATTGATAAGTGACAGATGCTGTTTAGAGATGAAAGAAAAGCCATTAGATGCTTGGCAAAAGATGATGCATAGACCGATTGCAATTACTGGAATACGTTCTGCGGAAGGAGGGCGCAGACGAACTGCGGTGTGTCTTGCGTTCGCTGGTGGCAAGCTGAAATCATTTCAGCCTTTAGCGCCGATCAAAAACGATTGGGAAGAATGGTTTATCGAGAAGCACAAAATCAAATTGCCTT
>OCTW011539213.1_pt1 | contig 35636 bp, 30 predicted proteins | sample 1539671 | NCBI WGS metagenome assembly OCTW01 (sample SAMN02144230, study PRJEB22623) | gut metagenome | biome: sheep rumen | host: Ovis aries | place: New Zealand
GGGGATGCGTCTCGGCGCGAGATGTTATTAGTTGCCTGCGGCAACACGCGCCTCGCGCAGAGCATGCCGCGAGCGGCATGCTTTGTTCTAATAAGAAAGAGAATGGCAGAGTGTTTGACATATATTATCCGGAATAGTATTATGGTCAATGTGTGGGCGATAACGATTATTTGTTTAAGGATTAAAAAATGAACGAAAGCTTCAGTCAGGATATTTTCATATTGAAGGAACTGGTCAGGAAGGGTATTAAGCTGAAATACAGAAGATCGTACCTCGGCATACTCTGGTCACTGCTGGAACCATTACTTACCATGGTCGTTCTGACAATAGTGTTCGGAACGCTTTTCGGTATAAAAGATAAAACTTTTCCGGTATATATTCTGGCCGGAAGACTTCTGTACAGCTTATTCTCACAGGGGACCAAGGAAGCGCTTAAATCCATAAGAGCCAATGCTTCTATGATAAAGAAGGTATATGTGAATAAGCTGCTTTATCCGCTGTCGGCGATACTGTTTAATTATGTGATATTTCTGATATCACTTGTGGTTCTGGCAATCACGGCGCTTTGCTTTAAGGTATATCCGACAGTTTATCTGTTTCAGATCGTTATTCCTATGCTGAACCTTCTTCTGCTTTCGGCAGGAGTCGGACTTATAATGTCGACTATCGGTGTTTTCTTCAGGGATATGGAATATCTCTGGAATGTAGTTTTGATGCTGATAATGTATACCTGCGCCATATTTTATAAACCGGAAAAACTGCTGAACAGTAAATTTGCCATGATCCTTAAAGGGAATCCTCTTTATTGTATTATTTCAAATTTCAGAAGCTGTGTTTTCGGAGAGCCAATGAATTATAAATATATGTTATATTCCTTCGGCTTTGGAGTATTTACCATACTTGTAGGGCTGTTTATGTTCAGAAAACTTGAAGACAGGTTTATACTGAGTATCTGATCTATTATTCTTTGGAAATGATCGGATTCCGTGACAACAGGGTGCGTTGATAACAGAATTATGAATGATAATAGAAATATAAAGAAAAAAAACAGAATAGGTAATTCTTCGGAAAAGCTTCAGACTGCTGAGGGTTCCGGAATGGCTCTCCTTGTTGATAATGTAGGAATGAAATTCAATCTCAGCAAGGAAAAGGTCGACAGTCTGAAGGAGTATTTCATCAAGTTTGCAAAGCGTGAATTAAAATATGATGAATTCTGGGCGCTGCGCAATGTGAGTTTTTCTCTTGAAAAAGGTGACAGGCTGGGGATACTCGGACTTAACGGAGCAGGAAAGAGTACGCTGCTCAAGGTTATCGCCGGTGTATTTAAACCGACGGAGGGCAGTGTTGAGAGAGACGGAGTTATAGCACCTCTTATTGAACTGGGAGCCGGCTTTGATATGCAGTATACCGGTCGTGAAAATATATATCTCTATGGAGCGGTTCTGGGCTACAGGCATAAATTTATTGACGAGAAGCTTGAAGAGATAATTGAGTTTTCGGAGCTGAGGGATTTTATAGATGTTCCGCTGAAAAATTATTCTTCCGGCATGAGGGCACGTCTGGGCTTTTCGATTGCCACTGTCGTTGAACCGGATATACTCATACTTGATGAGGTGCTTTCGGTCGGCGATGCCAAGTTCAGAAAGAAGAGTGAGGCAAGGCTCATGAAGCTTATTGAAAGCGGAGTGACAGTACTCTTTGTGTCTCACAACACGGATCAGGTGAGGAGACTCTGTAATAAGGCGTTGATACTGGAAAAAGGTACAGTGACCGCTTATGGCGGAGTTAATGAGATTGCGGATAAGTATGACGAAATGACCTCGAAATGATCAACATTTATAAAGTGTTAAGATTATTCGGGGCGGAACTGTGATATAGTATCTGTCGGTTTAAAATATACATGCGTAATGTCGGGGCTCGGTATTTTCATGAAGTGATGCTTATGCATGTGAGAATGTATGGAGAGATAAAAAGATGGATTTAGCAGAATTAGTAAAGGTAGTGATCCTCGGAATAGTGGAAGGTGTGACGGAATGGCTTCCTATAAGCAGTACCGGACATATGCTGCTTGTTGATGAATTTATCAAGCTTAAAATGTCACAGGAGTTTAAGGATATGTTCTTCGTGGTCATTCAGCTTGGCGCGATACTCGCGGTTGTGATCATGTATTTCTGGAAGCTGTGGCCTTTTGGTATGAAGGACGGAAGGGTGATCGCCAAGAAAAATACATGGATCATGTGGGCGAAGGTTGTTATTGCCTGCATTCCTGCATCGGTTCTCGGAATACTGCTTGATGACTGGATGGATGCGCATCTTCACACACCGGTTGTCATTGCCATAATGCTTATAATCTATGGTATATGGTTCATTATTATTGAGAAGAGAAATGCAAATAAGCAGTTTGCTGTAAATGATATAGACAGTCTGCCATTCAATAAGGCCTTTGGAATAGGAGCTTTTCAGATGCTTTCACTCGTTCCGGGTACATCAAGATCCGGTTCGACGATAATCGGAGGACTTACACTTGGCGTTTCAAGACCTACGACAGCTGAATTTACCTTCTTCCTGGGAATTCCTATAATGTTCGGAGCAAGCTTTGTTAAGATAATGAAATTCGGATTTGATTTCACAAGTTCTGAGCTTATTGCCCTGTTCGTCGGAATGGCTGTTGCTTTCATTGTTTCTATATTTGTAATTAAGTTCATGATGAACTACATCAGAAAACATGATTTCAAGGTTTTCGGTATCTACAGGGTTGCTCTCGGAGTTCTTGTTCTGGCATACTTCGGAATCAAGGCAATCGTATAATTGGGCGAGAGTACTGAGGAGAAAAAGATGATCATAAGATTGGATAAATATCTTGCGGATACCGGTTTTGGAACGAGGAGTACAGTTAAGCAGCTTGTCCGTAAGGGCTCTGTACAGATTGATGGTGTTACTGTTAAGTCATCTGATCTTAAGGTGGATACTGAAAAGACAGTGGTCACCGTAAATGGTAAAATAGTCGGTTATGAGGCCTTTGAATACTATATGCTGAATAAACCGGCAGGCGTTATTTCTGCATCTACTGATGAGAGAGAAAAAACAGTGGTTGACATAATCTCTGAGAAAAAGAGGCGTGATCTCTTTCCTGTCGGTCGTCTTGACAGAGATACCGTCGGCCTGCTTCTTATTACAAATGATGGTGCTCTTTCACAGAAGCTACTGGCACCGGGAAAACATGTTGAGAAGGTTTACCTGGTCAGAGTAACCGGTGAACTTACGGATGAGGACAAGAGAGCCTTTGAAGAGGGTCTGGATATCGGAGATGATAAGCTGACGAAGCCGGCCGGACTCGAGATAAAAACCATCGGAATGTATAGTATAGAGGGTCAGCACTTTGTCAGAAGTGATGCGTACGATGCGGAGCTTGTTACTGAAGCAGAAGTTACACTTACGGAAGGACGTTTCCACCAGATCAAAAGGATGTTTGAAGCGAGAGGGCATGAGGTTGTTTATCTGAAGCGTCTCTCGATGGGAAGCCTTAAGCTTGACGATAGCCTGGCGGAAGGCGAGTACAGAAAGCTTACGGAAGAAGAACTGACAGAGCTGGGCGGCTGACCAAAAAAGAACAGACAATACAAATTATAAAATCCCCTTGACTTACGCAGTTCCTTATGCTACTATATTCCCTGCGTAAGCCTTCGGGCTTTTTTTGTTGTGCTACCATCAAAAGAAGCTGTGGCCTGCGAAGCGGCTCGGAACAGTATATCCCAACAATACTTTTTCAGGGCAGCGGCAGATGGTTAATCTGTTTTTGATCACTTTCTGTGATCGGCTGAGTCGTTATCGGGATTATCCTGAAATATGGCTCTTACGCTTAAAGCGTAGCTAGTATAAAGTCCGCCTGATACAGACGTGTTGAAAGATAGGCGGATATACCCGTATTATACAGTTACATTTTTTAAAATGTTGATAGACCCTGCGAAAGCGGCGGTCCGGTGTGAAGAATCACACTGCAGTATCAGATAGTATGGAGGTATAAGTCATGCGTGTTAAGATTACATTGGCATGTACGGAATGTAAGCAGCGTAATTACAATCTGACTAAGGAGAAGAAGAATCATCCTGAGAGAATCGAGACCAAGAAGTATTGTAAGTTCTGCAAGAAGCACACAAACCATAAGGAAACAAAGTAATTTATTTACGGAACGGAGTTAAGGATGGCAGATAAGAAAGACAATTCACCTGCACTTAAGAGAAGTTGGTTCCAGGAGCTTAAGGCTGAGTTCGGCAAGATTACATGGCCGACCAAGAAGAATCTCTTCAGACAGTCAGTAGCTGTTATTGTTGTGGCTGTTCTGCTTGGTCTTATGATCGTTTTACTTGATTATCTTATTACATTCGGTTTAGGGTATATACTTGTATAGGCGGTGAGAAGATGGCAGAAATAAACAATGAAGAAATAACTTCAGAAGTAGTTGAAAAGGTTGAAAGAACTACACCAACCAGCGTTAAGCAGGTTGAGGATACCGAGCCACACTGGTATGTTGTACATACCTATTCCGGTTATGAGAATAAGGTAAAGGCTGATATTGAGAAGACTATCGAGAACAGGAAGCTTCAGGGACAGATGCTTGAAGTTATGGTTCCTCTTCAGGACGTTGTTGAGACCAAAGCTAACGGCGAGAAGAAAATTGTTTCCAAAAAGCTGTTTCCGGGATATGTTCTTGTACACATGATTAAAAATGATGTTACATGGTACGTAGTCCGCAACACAAGAGGTGTTACCGGATTTGTTGGTCCGGGATCTGAGCCTGTTCCGCTTACGGAAGCAGAGATGAGAAAGCTTGGTGTTAAGGAGCCTGATCAGGTATTTGATATCGATGTTGAGGTCGGAGATCTCATCAAGGTTATATCAGGTGCATGGGAAGGAACCGAAGGAAATATCAAGAGCATCAATGCCGGTAAGCAGACGGTTACCATCGATGTGGACATCTTCGGAAGAACAACTTCTGTTGAGATAAGTCTGGGTGATATTGAAAAATTGTAATCAAGCCTTTTAAGGCATAAAATGTGGAAGGGATACTGAGAAAAAGTATTCCGTTAATACCACTTATAGGAGGTACGCTAAAATGGCGAAGAAAGTAACAGGATACATTAAATTACAGATACCTGCAGGTAAGGCAACTCCTGCACCACCTGTCGGACCAGCTCTTGGTCAGCATGGTGTAAATATCGTACAGTTTACTAAGGAATTTAACGCTAAGACCGCTGATATGGGTGATACGATCGTCCCAGTAGTTATCACGGTTTACGCTGACAGAAGCTTCAGCTTCATCACAAAAACCCCACCTGCAGCAGTTCTTCTTAAGCAGGCTTGCAACCTTAAGTCAGGTTCAGGAAAGCCTAACAAGGATAAGGTTGCCAAGATTTCCAAGGATAAGATCAGAGAGATCGCTGAGAAGAAGATGCCTGACCTGAATGCCGGTTCTATCGAGGCTGCTATGAGCATGATCGCCGGAACTGCACGTTCAATGGGTATCGTTGTAGAGGACTAATATTTAAAATAGTGGAAGAGAGGATGACTCTCGATAAAACCACAGGAGGTTTCGTAATGAAAAAAGGTAAAAGATATCAGGAAGTTGTAAAACTTGTAGAGAAGACAAAATTATATGATCTTGACGAGGCTGTTTCAGTTCTCAAGAAGTCAGCAAATGCTAAGTTTGATGAGACAATCGAAGCTCACATCAGACTCGGTGTAGACGGACGTCATGCAGATCAGCAGGTACGTGGTGCCGTTGTTCTCCCTCACGGAACAGGTAAGACTGTTAAGGTTCTCGTTTTCGCAAAGGGTGATAACGTTGATAAGGCACTTGCTGCAGGCGCTGATTATGCAGGTGGTGATGAACTCGTTCCAAAGATCCAGAACGAAGGATGGCTTGATTTCGATGTTGTAATCGCTACTCCTGACATGATGGGTGTTGTTGGACGTCTCGGACGTGTACTTGGTCCTAAGGGACTTATGCCAAATCCAAAGGCCGGTACAGTAACAATGGACGTTGTTAAGGCTATCGAGGATGTTAAAGCAGGTAAGATCGAGTACAGACTTGACAAGGCAAATATCATCCACGTTCCTGTTGGAAAGGCTTCTTTCTCAGAGGCTGATATTGCTGACAACTTCAGAGCTCTTATGGGAGCTATCATCAAGGCTAAGCCATCTGCTGCAAAGGGTCAGTATCTCAGAAGTGTAACAATCACTTCAACAATGGGCCCTGGAATCAAGCTTAACCCTATTAGATTTACTGAGTAATATATAAGCATAATGAAGACCTCACTGACCTTTAATGGGCCGGTGAGGTCTTATTTTTTATGTATATTAATTCGTAATCACAGGGCAATTAATTTGTATTTTTATATTGATTTTAATGTTGTATTTTAGTACAATATTACTATCGAAAATTGTATATTATAACTAAAAAACTATACGGAAGGGGAGCGAATACATGGAAAAAGAACAGATAGAGAAGGAATTAAAAGAGCTTATTGGCGAAGTACTGCCGGAGATTGAAGATGTAAGTCTTGATGTTCAGATCGAACAGGAATATGGGGTGAATTCGATTTCGATCATTAAGCTGATAGTAGCAGCTGAGAATAAATTTGGTGTGGAGTTTACGGATTATGAACTAGCTCTGGATAATTATTCCACATTCCGTAATCTTGCAGATCTGCTGAGCAATAAGATTGATAATCTTGACTAATTAGGAGGAGGCATAAGAATATGGCAAATATTAAAAAATTACCGGTTACATATCCTATGATCACTTCATGGCAGTGGCATGCCACACTTTTCTCAATCCTTTCGGATGATGATAATGCCAAAAAATGGATATTCAGCAACTATATTCAGCTCAGATGTTATAATATTCAGGAGATTTTTACAGGTGATGATATGCTTCTGGCAGATATTATGCCGGGCAGCAGCTCACTTAAGGAGTGCCCTTATCTTATAACTTCGATCATGACAAAGCAGCAGATTGAGAGTTATACCGGCAATATCATCGATTTCATTATCAAGACTATCGATCTTGACGGATACATCTATGGTGTATTTGATGAGGCAAGGATACTCAGTGATTATGATGTTGATTATAAATTCCCTCATGAGCTTTTCATCTATGGCTACAATATGGATGAGGAAGTTTTCTATGTTGGCGATTTCACATTCAAGGATCATTATTCATACAATACAGTTTCCTTTGCAGATATCGAGAAGGGCTACAGCGTTATAACAGCCGGCGATGATCATATGTTTAAGGATGATTACAAGGGAACCAGAGGACTTTATGTAATATTCAAGAACAGTGATACACCTTACTATGATGTTGATCTTGCATTCATCAGAGATACTCTTCGCGAATATCTTAATTCTGTAGATTCAAAGAATCATTTCAGAATGATGAGAAACAGATTCACGGATACAACATTCGGTATAAATGTTTATGACCGTGTTCTCAACAGGATTATCGAGCAGACATCAAAGGATGAGCCTGATTTTGATATCAGAGCACTGCATCTTATGTATGATCATAAGGTTCTTATGTATGAAAGAATCAAGTACCTTATGGCAAACGGATATCTTGATTATAATGAGGATCTTCTCAAGACATATTCTGTAGTTGTGAAGAATATGCTTGCAGCTCGTAATCTTCTTATCAAGATTTCTATCAACGGAAGAGTTGAAGAGGCAAATAAGTTTAAGTCATATTTTGCAATAGCAAAGGAAAAGGAGCTCGGAGTTCTTCTTGAGGTTCTTGCAGAGCTTGACAGAAAGCTCAGCTAAAAAATATTGATGTTTACAGGCCGGGGATTTCCCGGCCTGTTTTGTTGTGTAACAGGAAATGGCGGTCATGTTATAAAAAAAATGAGGAGACATTACTGCGCGAATAGTAAAGATTTTTCGTGTATATTTAGATAATTGATGATATAATAAAACTCAGAGTATAAAGGTATGGATTATCGAAAATAATGCATGGATGACCCGGGGGATAAGCGGTCATAAAATTACGTTTTCGGGAGAATAAAGATCGGTATGAAAAAAGCAGTCGGGAAAATTAAAAAATATAATACAGGTACCTACATTATCGGAATGAGTGTATTCTTTATAATAGCACTCCTTATCATTATCATAGATTTTAACAGGTTATTCACTAAGCCGGAAAATCTGAACAAGAGAGTGAAAAACGGCTTTAAGCCGACTGCCGGTGAATATGTATCGGTTGATATAAAAAAACAGGATATTGTTACCGGCTATGCAGAAGCAGATTATAAGCTTTATGGTTTTATACCGTCAGGCAGGGAGTATTATTACATAATACAGCTCAGTAATGGCGGATATATATCGCTCTCGGTGAGAAGAAATATGGCTTTGAAGCTTGACAGACTTATAAAGGGCGGCAAGGAAACAATAGTGATCAAGGGCGTTCTTGAGAAGATGAATACCGAGATACAGGACTATTACAGCAGGACACTCAGTGCGTATGGGTATGGTGATGAAGGAAATGTGACTATATATAATCTGACGATAGATTCAACCGACAGTCTTGTTTCGGCATGGATGCTGATAGCTGCGTCACTTGTATTTGCATTATTCTTCACGTTTATGCTTGTCAGGTCAATAAAGTTTAAGAAGGATAATAAGGACGTTGACGAGGACCGGGAGGACGATGATAATAATGAATAATAACGGAGCGGCAGAAGAGATTCTGCCGCTTTGTTGCTCTTTTGTTATCATTAACGCGCTATTATACCAATAGATGTGTTATTAATATGCAAATAACTGGAGGGATATATGGCGGAGAAAACAATAATCGGAAAGAGAAAAGAAGCATACAGGTCTGCGGAGAAGAAATTTAAGAGGGACCAGGAGCTTAAGGATCGCTTTGTGGCACTTAATGCGGCTATCCCTGCGAGAAAAACCAAGGCTGCCATGACTCCTGAGCAGATGGACAAGCTTCGTGATGAGTATAAGAAAGTGATCGGTGTGCTTTCCAAAAAGATGAAAAGTACCAAAGAGAAGATAATCGGTGATCCGAAGGTTCTTAAAAAGCCTGTTTCCAAGGAGGTCAGGGATAAACTGAACGCAGAATATGATTACATGGCTAAGATCAGAAAGACCATGAGTAAGGACCTGAAGTATGTGGACCATTGTATTAAGGAGAAAAAATATCCTACGGTCTCACAGCTTTATGAGGGTTCAAGATCAGATCAGGCAACTGTTGATCTTTCAACAGCTAAGAAATATGGACAGGGAATGAGTTCACGTTACAGAATTACTGTTCCGGGACCGGACAAAAAACCGGTGGAAGGTTTCTTTACCATATCACGGAAGGGCAAGAAATATGATGACAGGGTTGAAAAATTAAGGCGCCAGATAATCGCTAAATACGGTGAGGATGCTATGGATTTCTTCAAGGGCAATGGTATGACCATGATAGATGTCCTTATGTGTTCAAACTCCTATAGCCGTGTGGCTATAATCAATAAGAGCAAACTGCATATCAAAGGGCTTGACGTAGTTGATCTTAGTCTGGAGAGGCTCTATCTGAAGGATGTCATAAAAAATCTGAGTAAGGATAAGAAATACAAGGAGGTCCTTGACAGAAATACCGTTAGTAAGAGTCTGAAGGCTGTTGATACATATCTGAAAACACCTGAAAAATATAAGATTTTTATTGAGTATTTCCATGGACTTGCAAAGCTTCGTAATTCCATGGGCATCAATGAAGAACTTGGGGTAAGTAATCTGTCAAAGATTGATAAGAGAAATTCAGCTATGTCTATGGTCGCTGAAATGTTAGGGTGCAGCAATGTGATCGCAAAGTCGAGAAACCTTCATGTCAAGGATCCTAAGACCGGTAAGGTTACCATGGGAACCTTCATGGAGAAGGCGGAGGGAGTTGATTTCATCAGTACTGATCCTGAGGATATGGAGAAGTTTTCAAATCTTACGCCTAGCATGGTAGAGGGAAATATTTATCTCATAAAGGATATTGCCAATATTCAGATCAATGACTGGATCTGTGGAAATGGCGACAGGCATATGGGAAATATGCTTTATAAGTTTGATGAGGCAGGAAGACTCACGGGAATTGTAGGTATTGATAATGATGCCAGTTTCGGAAAGAATAACCATGGCGTAATACTGAATGGCATAGACCTGAATAATCTGGGCATAATACCTAAGGATACCTATGACAGACTTTGTAATATGAATCCTGAAGAGTTTAAGGTAATGCTTTATGGATATGACCTGTCAAGTGAAGAGGTTAATAAGGCTGTTGAACGCCTGAATCAGTTAAAGAATAAGATTGAAGCTGATAAAGAGTATTTCAAGGACAAGCCTATGGGCTATACAGAAGGGGGCAGGATCAAGGTAGTTACCGAAGATGAGATTGGTATGCTTTCAATCGTTGGTGAACTTGGAAAGGCTGTGCCTTATCCGGATATGAAGGGTAAGCCTCAGAATGGTGCGTATAACAATCTCTTCGGAATGGTGAGGCAGATAGCTACTCAGGGCTACGGCGCCGGGAAGTGTGTTCATGACCTCAGGATAGAAGTTTATGACAGTATCAATGAAGTTAATGAAAGAGGCAGGGAAGATCTGGGGGACCTTATTAAGAAGATGGATGAGTCACAGAGAAAGACTTATAAGCCGTCTGAACTTTTTATGACGATCAGGAATGCTCTGGATGATTGCAGCAGATTTGTCAAAATGACAGGGAACATTCTGGTTGATACAGATAAGTATGAATTCTTCAGGGTAAATAATGTAAATATAGATCAGCTCAGAGATAAACTTGCAACTGCGTCAACAACATGTGATAAATATCTCGCCGGCAAGAATAAGGCTGATATCGATAAGAAGTCTAAAACAAGCAATGCTTATATCAGATATAATCTTGTGGATGAGTCGAAGAAGAACATTCAGAAAATAATCAGTGCTCTCGACAGAATAGCCGATAAGAGTCAGAGGATGATAGATCAGAATGAAAAACGCCACGAGATGAATGATATATGCATGAAAGAAGAAACAAAGATTTATGCTGCTGTGCATGAGAAGAATCTGCGACTTGCCAATGATGAGATTTTGATGGCTGCGGCTAAGGAGAATCCGCAGAAAAAAGCTGAACCTAAGAGCTTTGTGAAAGTAAAATAATAAGCCGTGTGTTCTTGATCCACTGCGTGTATCAAGAACCGTCGCCAGAGGCGCCGTATATGGCAAAAGAATAACACAGATTGGTATGCAAGCATCCCATCTGTGTTATTTTTTTGCCATGCATGGCTTGTTTTTGCTGCTCTTTTGTTGCGAGGTATAGGTTAAACTATGGGTCGCAATTAATTAATGATATTTGAAAAGACCGTGATTTTTGGAGATTTATGATAAGATAATAATATTTGAATCATGCCTCTGCAGGAGACCTGCAGGGGCATGAATAACGTAGGATACTGCAGGAGATGAAAAGTTGTATTATTTTGTTAATTTTTCTCTTGACAGAATTCAGATGTTGTTGTTATACTTACATAGTTCGCTGAAAAGCGAGGATGTGCGTTTAGCTCAGCTGGATAGAGCGTTTGGCTACGGACCAAAAGGTCGGGGGTTCGAATCCTCTAACGCACGCTTTTAAAAAACCTGTTGAAATGATTAAAAAACTGCTTGCATTTTGAGAAGCTATGTAATATAATCATTTTCGCTGTCACAGGTAATTAAATATTGGGCTATCGCCAAATGGTAAGGCACTGGACTCTGACTCCAGCATTTTCAAGGTTCGAATCCTTGTAGCCCAGCTAAGTATCCTCAGAACACTTCTGAGGATTTTCTTTTGTTATATGACCGGATTGGTGGTATAATATAATCTGGTTATACAATTGCAGTGTCAACAAAACGTAAAGTGAACGGTTCGCAGCTGAGCGAATATTTCACCGGATGCTGCTATGTTGGGATCGTAAATAATAATGTATATTCAGAATATACAGAAACGGAGGACGGATATGAAACTTGGAACATGGAATGAACTAAAGTTCAGTAAAAAGACAGATTTTGGAGTTTATCTTACAGACGGTGAGACCGAGGTGCTGCTGCCGCAGAAGCAGGTGCCTGACGGTTTTGGTGAGGGGAAGAGCCTGAATGTATTTTTATACAGGGATTCATCTGACAGGCTGATCTCTACGGTAAACAAGCCTCTTATTGAGGTTGGCGAGATAAAAAAGCTGACTGTTAAAAATGTCACCGGTCATGGAGCTTATCTTGACTGGGGGCTTGAGAAGGATCTTCTGCTTCCGTATAAGGAGCAGACGGCAAAGGTGTATGAGGGACGCAGTTATCTTGTCAGGATGTATGTTGATAAGACTGACAGACTCTGCGCTTCAATGCGACTCTATGGTCATCTTAAGCAGAATGAAAAATACGAAAAAGGGTCACATGTTACCGGTACTGTTTATGAATACAGAAAGGGCCTGGGAGCCTTTGTGGCAATTGATGATGAATACTATGGCATGATCCATGAATCTGAAATCTTCAGCCGTGTGGAGGTTGGAGACGAGGTACATGCCAGAGTAGTAAAGAGACGTCCGGATGGTAAGACTGATCTGGCTCTTCGTGAGGAGGTTTATGTTCAGAGAATCTCTGATTCGGAAATGGTATTTGATATCATTAAGAGCTACGGCGGTACGCTTCCTTTTGATGACAAGGCAGATAGGGAACTGATAAGGACAGAGTTCGGTATCAGCAAGAATGCCTTTAAGAGGGCGGTTGGTCATCTTCTGAAGGAGAAGAAGGTTGAGATCGCAGACGGCAGGATAAGAATACTGTGATCGATATGACAGGCAGTCCGGATCATTATAAAGATAGTATTTTGGTCGGGTTTGTCAGTGCAAGCTATACTCCAGTGCCGAAGGGCATACGATAAAGATATAAAGATAATATACAGAAAACATATACAGAGAGATATAAGGATTAGAAAAAAAATATAAAGAAGTAAAGAAAGGGTAACATACAATGAAAGAGATAATCAGTACAGACAAGGCACCTGCAGCAATCGGACCATATTCACAGGCAGTTAAGGTTGGAAACCTTCTGTTTACATCAGGAATGATCCCTATCGATCCTGCTACAAATACTCTTGTAGAGGGCGGAATCGAGGTTCAGGCAGAGCAGGCGCTTGCCAATATCAAGAACCTTCTTGAAGCATCGGGAAGCTCAACAGATAAGGTTGTGAAGACTGTTGTATTTATAAAGGATATGAATGATTTTGCAAAGGTTAATGAGATTTATGCAAAATATTTTACAGGTAACTATCCTGCAAGAAGCTGCGTCGAGGTTGCGAGACTTCCGAAGGACGTTCTGATCGAGATAGAGGCAATTGCCGAGGTATAAAAAAGAAATAAGATGTAGCTTTCCCGGTGTCTGATCATGGTGCCGGGAATTATCATTTAAAAATATATAATTGCAATTACATAATGATCCGGCAGATATCATGAGCAGAAAACATGGCGAGTCTGGGTTGACAGAAAGAATGTGGCAGGTATGCGTAAAAAGTGCTTGCACATATATTATTTTTATGTTAAAGTAAATGCTCGTGATATATTCAATTATATTCCTTGCTCCTGAAAGCACTCGGTTTGAGTAACTGAAAAGAAGTTGCGGAGGCTGTAAGTTAAGCCACTCAGGAGCCATTAGTCCACAAGGAGGTGCAAGACATGAACAAGTATGAGATAGCGTTAGTTATCAGTACAAAGCTCGAAGATGATGCCAAGAACGAAGTGCTCGAGAAAGTAAAGAGACGTGTTACAAGAGCAGGCGGCACAATCACAAATATTGATGATTGGGGCAAGAAGAGAATGGCATACGAGATTCAGAAGATGAAGGATGGTTATTACTACTTCATCCAGCTTGATGGCGATTCTGAAACTCCGGCTAAGCTCGAAGCAAGTCTTCGTATCATGGATAACGTGTTAAGATATCTTGTCGTTAAAGCTGACGAGCAGTAAGACGTCTTTCGTGTATACGGTACTGAAAATACGCTGAGTAATGAAACGGAGGTTCCAGCGTGAATAAAGTTATTTTAATGGGTAGACTGACTCGTGATCCTGAGGTCAGATATTCTCAGGGAAGTAATGGCGAGCAGATGGCTATTGCAAGATATTCGATAGCAGTAGACAGAAGATTTGTCAGAAGAAATGGCGGGGACGAGCAGACAGCTGACTTCATCAATTGCGTTGCATTTGGAAGACAGGGCGAGTTTGCTGAGAAGTACCTTAAGAAGGGTACAAAGATTGCCGTTACAGGTCGTCTTCAGACCGGAAGCTATACAAACAAGGATGGTCAGAAGGTTTATACGACAGACGTAGTGATAGAGGAACAGGAATTTGCTGAGAGTAAGGGCAGCTCAGATGGCAGCGCAGGTGGTTATACTCCAAGAGAAAGCGCACCGGCACCATCATCAGCTGATGCAGGCGGGTTTATGACAATACCTGAAGGTATCGAGGGCGACCTTCCTTTCAAGTAAGATCTGTTCGCAGGCTTACAGTGGTGAGCTGTAAAGTAAAATAAGGAGGAAAAACAAATGCCTTATAATAAGTCAGAGCAGGGTGCAGCTGCTCCAATGAAGAGAAGACCTATGCGCAGAAGAAAAAAGGTTTGTGTATTCTGTGCTGATAAGAATAACATCATCGACTACAAGGATGTAAACAAGCTCAGACGTTACATCTCAGAGCGTGGTAAGATTCTTCCAAGAAGAATCACAGGAAACTGTGCAAAGCATCAGAGAGCTCTTACAGTTGCTGTTAAGAGAGCTAGACACGTTGCACTTATCCCATACGTTGTAGAGTAAGATTAATTCTGCGGTGGAACCATAATGGTTCCACCCTTTTCTTTTATGTCGAAAAACCTTTAAATCTGCAACTTTTTCCTTTTATTTCCTTGTTTTTTGTGCTATAATACCACAGATTATGTTGTTACGAAAGTATTACGCACAAGAGGCGACCGAAAACATATGCCTCTGAAGGCGTATTTTTGCTACAACTAGTATAGCGGTTCTAAAATAACTCAACCAATAACGCAGAATGTTTTTCTGAGAGTGCAGTATCAAAAACGTAGGAATAGCGGGCTATTCCGAGGCTTTTGGTGCTGTGCTATTCAGGAAAACAGGCAAGTTATTTGGTGTAGTTATTTAGAAATCGCTATACTAGGTAGTGATATGCGAAGCATATCGCTATCATGAACGTAGTGAATGACACGATACGCGCAGCGTATCATACGCATCACAAAGTGATGCGTACATAATTCTGCTTGCAGAATTATGTGCAACTGAAGAGGTATATGTTTTCGGTCACCTCTTATAACGAATAGGAGAGATGCATCATGTTTAGAGTAAACGAAGACTATCTTAAGCTTCCTGGAAGCTATCTTTTTTCTACAATTGCGAAGAAAGTTTCGGCTTTTTCAGCTGAGAATCCTGATAAGAAAATAATAAGACTCGGTATCGGAGATGTAACCCAGCCGCTCTGCTCTGCAGTTATCAAGGCACTTCACAGTGCTGTTGATGAGATGGCAGATGCAGCAACCTTCAGAGGTTATTCACCTGATCTCGGTTATGATTTCCTGAGAGAGACAATTGCAAAGAATGATTACAAGGACAGAGGCTGCGACATCGCTGCTGATGAGATATTTGTAAGTGACGGCGCAAAGTCTGATTCCGGAAATATTCAGGAGATTTTCTCTAAGGACACAAGAGTTGCAGTATGCGACCCTGTATATCCTGTTTATGTTGATACAAATGTTATGGCAGGCAGAACCGGTACATACGACAGTACAACCGGTCTCTGGAGCAATGTGATCTACATGCCATGTACAGCAGAGAACGATTTTTCACCTGAGCTTCCGAAGGAAGTTCCTGATCTCATCTATCTCTGCTATCCAAACAATCCTACAGGCGCTTCAATTACTAAGGATGCACTTCAGAAATGGGTTGATTATGCGAATAAGAACGGTTCTGTTATCGTTTATGATGCGGCTTATGAAGCATATATCTCAGAGCCAGACGTTCCTCATTCAATCTATGAATGTGAGGGCGCAAGAACCTGCGCGGTTGAGATCAGAAGCTTCTCAAAGAATGCAGGCTTCACCGGAACACGTCTCGGTTTCACTGTAGTGCCTAAGGATATCAAGACAGAGGATGGAACAACACTTCATCAGCTCTGGGCAAGAAGACACGGAACCAAGTTCAACGGTGCTCCTTACATCGTTCAGAGAGCAGGCGAGGCTGTTTATTCGGCAGAAGGCAAGGCTGAGACAAAGCAGCAGATCGCATATTATATGAATAATGCAAAATACATCTTTGAAGGACTTAAGTCAGCAGGCTACAGCGTATACGGTGGAGTAAATGCACCATATATCTGGCTTAAGACACCTGATAATATGACTTCATGGGATTTCTTCGACTTCCTGCTTGAAAAGGCAAATGTAGTCGGTACTCCGGGATCAGGCTTCGGTCCTAGCGGCGAAGGATATTTCCGACTGACTGCTTTCGGAAGCTATGAAAATACAGTCGAAGCTATTGACAGGATCAAGAAGCTGTAAATATCAGATAATTAGATCAGATGATGAATTGTGGGAGAGTTCAAATGATTAAAGTGTTGAATAGAAGGATCGTCAGAACATTAACTGCGATGGTGATCTGCGCGGTATTTTTCCTGAATGGGTTTATGGTTTATGCTGATTGTCCTATAGCGGCTACGCGTTACAGGATACATCATCAGTCAAGATATCTTGGCGTTGAGAAGCTCGATGGTATCGACGTATCTGAACATCAAGGCGTTATTGACTGGGCAAAGGTTAAGAAGGCCGGAATTGATTTCGCGTTCATAAGGATCGGCGGAAGAGGCTATGGTTCCTTGGGCGGAATGTATACAGATGATATGTGTACCGATAATGTCAGAGGCGCTATCGCAAATGGCATCCAGGTCGGACTGTATTTCTATTCACAGGCACTTACCGTTGAGGAAGCGAAGGCTGAGGCCAGACAGGTTCTGTATTATATGAATCCTCCTAAGGGATCGGATGCATATGACAATATGAAGGGTGGATTTATCGATCTTAAGGATAAGATAACACTTCCTATCGTTATGGATTATGAGTACAGTCCGGTTTCAAACGGTAGATTTGTTTACGGGAAGATATCGAAGGCGCAGGCTACAAGAAATGCAGAAGCATTTATCGCTGAGATAAGAGCTGCAGGTTTTGATGCCTGTGTTTACGGAAGCGCTAATTTCCTCGAGAATCAGCTGGACTGTGAGAAGCTTTATAATACTTCATCAATATGGCTTGCTCATTATACCGATTACACTGATTATGAAGGTGAATTCTCATGGTGGCAGTACACAGACAGCGGAAGAGTTGACGGTATCTCAGAAAACGTTGACATGAATGTCTGGTATAAGAAGGAAAAAATCGATACAGAATATCATTGCGTTAAGACAACTTATCAGGGTGAAACAGGTTGGTATTGTGTACGTGAAGGAAAAGTGGTTCCTGACTTTACAGGATTCGTTGAGAATGAATATGGCTGGTGGTATATTGAGAACGGCAGAGTCGATTTTGAACACACCGGAGTATATAAAGGAACGCTCGGCAATACTGAAGGCTGGTGGAACGTTAAAAACTCCAGAGTTGAATTTGTAAATACCATTGCTGAGAATAAATATGGCTGGTGGTATGTGATAAACGGTCGTGTTGATTTTGATATAAACGGTGTAATTAAAGGCACTGTGAATGGAGAATACGGCTGGTGGAACATTAAGAACGGTCGTGTTATAACAGAGGAAACAACCCTAGCCAAGAATGAATATGGCTGGTGGTACTGCAAGGACGGTAAGGTTGATTTCGAATTCAACGGAATACAGAAGAATAAATACGGTTACTGGTATTGCAAGAATGGTATGGTTGACTTTGACCATGATTCGATTGAAAAGAATGCCAACGGCTGGTGGAAGATCACCAATGGTATGGTGAACTTTAACTATACCGGAATTGCAAAAAATGCATATGGCTGGTGGAGAGTAGTAAACGGAAAGGTTGACTTTAATTTCACCGGACTTGCTAAGAATGAATATGGCTGGTGGTACTGCCAGAATGGAAAGGTTGATTTTCATTATAATGGCTTAGTCGAAAACAAGTATGGTAAGTGGCTTGTACGTAATGGTATGGTAAGATTTGACTGTACAGGATACTACGATATTGACGGACATGAATACTATATTGTTAACGGTCTGGTCAGATATGAAGATTAAGTGATAAGTATATTACACTGAAGAATCAGGAGAATGATAGAAAATGAAGAACATTTACAGAGACAAAACAATCGATAAGATGACAGAGGCTGATGTCGGAGCAACAGTCAGACTTGCAGGCTGGGTTGAAAATATCCGTGATCACGGCGGAGTTTCATTCATTGACCTCAGGGATATGTACGGAGTTATGCAGGTCGTACTTCGTGATACGTCACTTCTTGATAATATTTCCAAGGAGCAGGCTATATCAGTTGAGGGACTTGTAGAGCATAGAGATGAGGAAACCTACAATCCGAAGATTCCTACGGGAACCATCGAACTCGAGGCTCATTCGATAGATATACTCGGCAAGGTTTACGAGCAGCTTCCTTTCGAGATCATGACTTCTAAGGAGGTTCGTGAGGATGTAAGACTTAAATACCGTTTCCTTGACCTCAGAAATGAGAAGGTTAAGGACAATATCCTTTTCAGATCAAAGGTTATAAGCTTCCTCAGAAACAAGATGGAGGAGATGGGCTTCGTTGAGATACAGACACCTATCCTCTGCGCTTCATCACCTGAAGGAGCAAGAGATTACATCGTTCCTTCAAGAAGATATAAGGGTAAATTCTATGCCCTTCCACAGGCACCTCAGCAGTATAAGCAGCTTCTGATGGTGTCAGGATTTGATAAATATTTCCAGATTGCACCTTGCTTCAGAGATGAGGATGCTAGAGCTGACCGTTCACCTGGAGAGTTCTATCAGCTCGACTTTGAGATGAGCTTCGCTACTCAGGAGGATGTATTTAAGGTTGGCGAGGAGGTCCTTACAGAAACCTTTAAGAAGTTCGCTCCTGAAGGCTATGCAGTTACAGAGGCACCTTATCCGATAATCAGCTACAAGCAGGCAATCTTAGAGTTCGGTTCAGATAAGCCGGACCTCAGAAATCCACTCAGAATAATAGACCTCTCAGAGTTCTTTGAGAAATGTACCTTCAAGCCATTCCACGGCAAGACTGTACGTGCGATAAATGTTCCTAGAAAGCTTTCAAAGGGTCAGCATGAGAAGATGCTTAAGTTCGCTACCGGAATCGGTATGGGCGGACTCGGCTATCTCGAGGTTCTTGAGGACGGAAGCTACAAGGGACCTATCGATAAGTTCATCCCTGATGAGCTTAAGGACGAGCTTCGTGAGAAGGCAAGCCTTAATATTGGTGATACAATATTCTTTATCGCTGATAAAGAAGCTCAGGCTGCGAACTTTGCAGGTCAGATCAGAACAGAACTCGGTATAAGACTTGATCTTAATGAGAAGAATGCATACAGATTCTGCTATGTAAATGATTTCCCTATGTATGAGATAGATGAGGAGACCAAGAAGCCTGGCTTCACACACAATCCTTTCTCTATGCCACAGGGTGGACTTGAGGCACTCGAAACAAAGGATCCGCTTGATATTCTTGCATATCAGTATGATATCGTATGTAACGGCGTTGAGCTTTCATCAGGTGCCGTAAGAAACCATGATATGAAGATCATGGAGAAGGCATTTGAGATCGCAGGATATTCAAAGGATGTTCTCGAGAAGAAGTTCGGAGCACTCTATACTGCATTCCAGTTCGGAGCACCTCCACATGCAGGTATGGCTCCTGGAGTTGACCGTATGATCATGCTCCTCAGAAACGAGGAAAATATTCGTGAGGTTATAGCCTTCCCTATGAGCGGAACTGCTCAGGATCTTATGTGCGGTGCACCAAACGAAGTAACGGAGATGCAGCTCAGAGAGACACATATTAAGGTTAGGGATTAGGAAAGGATTAATAATGCAGATCACAGATGAAACAATAGATTATGTCGGAATCCTTGCAAAGCTTTCGCTTTCTCAGGAAGAGAAGGAGCAGGCGAAGAAGGATATGTCCGAGATGCTTGATTATGTTGGCAAGCTGAATGAGCTGGATGTTTCCGGAGTTGAGCCTATGAGCCACAGCTTCCCGATATCAAATGTTATGCGCCTGGATGAAGTGGTAAATGGCGACGACAGAGAAAATATGCTTAAGAACGCTCCTGAGCGCTCAGAAGACAGCTATATAGTTCCACATACTTTTGATTAGGTCATGGGATAAGGAGTTAAAATGACAACATTAACGAACGAAGAAATTTTATCACTTTCAGCCGTAGAGCTTGGTGCAAAGATCAAGGCCGGTGAGCTGACTTCCGTAGAAGCGGTTACAGCCTATCTTGACAGGGCTGAGGCGGCTGAGAAGGATATAAATGCATTTATCACTCTTGACAGAGAGGAAGCGCTTGCAGCAGCCGCAGAGGCTGACAGAAAGATTGCTGCAGGTGAGCTGACAGGTCCTCTTGCAGGAGTTCCGGTTGCTATCAAAGCAAATATGTGCATTGAAGGAAAGCTTGCTTCATGCGCTTCACATATACTTGATAATTTCTATCCGACATATACAAGCACAGCGGTTGAAAAGCTTCTTGCCGCCGGTGCAGTAAATCTCGGAAGTACAAATATGGATGAGTTCGCCATGGGAAGTACCACAGAGACCTCTTACTTCGGAGCAACCCACAATCCATGGGATCTCACGAGGGTACCGGGTGGTTCATCAGGCGGTTCGGCAGCAGCTGTAGCAGCAAATGAATGCGCAGCAGCCCTTGGTTCCGATACAGGCGGATCCATAAGACAGCCTGCTTCCTTCTGTGGCGTTACAGGTATCAAGCCTACCTACGGAAGAGTATCACGTTACGGACTTATTGCTTACGGTTCATCTCTTGATCAGATCGGACCTCTCGGTAAGGATGTGACAGACTGCGCAACCATACTGGAGATCATTTCCGGCAAGGATCCTAAGGATTCAACAAGTGTCGGTGTTTCTGCCGGTGAAGAGGCTGCGGATGAAAGAATGAAGACCGATTTTACTTCAGCTCTGGTTAACGATGTTAAGGGCATGAAGATCGGTGTCCCAAGGGATTATTTCCTTGAAGGAATTGATGAGGATGTTAAGACTGCTGTTCTTGCAGCGGCTGATAAGCTGAAGGCTCTCGGTGCTGAGGTTGAGGAGTTTGACCTCGGTATGGTTGAGTATGCGATTCCGGCTTATTATATTATTGCCTGTGCCGAGGCGTCATCAAACCTTGAGAGATTTGATGGCGTTAAATATGGTTACAGGACGAAGGATTACAACGACCTTCACGATATGTACAAGAAGACACGTTCCGAAGGCTTCGGACCTGAGGTTAAGAGACGTATTATGCTCGGCTCCTTTGTCCTTTCTTCGGGTTATTATGATGCCTACTATGTTAAGGCTCTTAGAGTTAAAGCGCTCATTAAGCAGGCATTTGACAAGGCATTTGAGAAATATGATGTTATCCTCGGACCTGTTGCTCCGACAACGGCACTGAAGATAGGTGAGTCGCTTTCAGATCCTATCAAGATGTATCTGGGTGACGTTTATACTGTTGCTGTTAACCTTGCAGGTATTCCGGGTATTTCCCTTCCTTGCGGACTTGACAGAAACGGACTTCCTGTAGGGCTCCAGCTTCTTGGCCAGACCTTTGATGAGAAGAAGATAATCAGGGCTGCCTATACCTTTGAGCAGAACAGTGACCGCATAGTAAATAAAGCTGTTCTTAAGGAGGCTTCCGAAAAGCTTAATAAAGAATTAAATGGTGCTCCTGCAGCATCCGGTGTAAATTAGAAGGGAGGCTAGACAAATGGGTAAAGAATACGAAGTTGTAATAGGCCTCGAGGTTCACGTTGAACTGAATACTAAGACGAAGATCTTCTGCGGATGCTCAACCGCTTTCGGCGGCGCGCCAAATACACATGTTTGTCCGGTTTGCTCAGGTATGCCGGGAAGCCTTCCTGTTCTTAACAGAGAGGTTGTAAATAAAGCTATTTCCGTTGGACTTGCAACAAACTGCGAGATAACGAGAAACAGCAAATTTGACAGAAAGAATTATTTCTATCCGGATAATCCACAGAACTATCAGATCTCACAGCTTTACTATCCAATCTGCAGAAACGGAAGAGTAGAGATAGAGCTTGCTGACGGTACTACGAAGGATGTAAGGATTCATGAGATCCACATGGAGGAGGATGCAGGAAAGCTTGTTCATGACAGCTTTACTGATGAAACCTACGTTGATTTCAACCGTTCCGGAGTTCCTCTTATCGAGATCGTTTCAGAGCCTGATATGCGCTCTGCGGATGAAGTTATCGCTTACCTCGAGAAGCTTCGCGAGACCATCCAGTATCTCGGCGCTTCTGACTGTAAGCTGAACGAAGGCTCAATGAGAGCGGATGTTAACCTTTCTATCAGAGAAAAGGGTTCAGATAAGTTTGGTACAAGAACAGAGTCGAAGAACCTTAACTCCTTCAGGGCTATCAAAAACTGTATTGAAAATGAGACAGCCAGACAGATAGACCTTATCGAGTCGGGTGAGGGCGTTGTTCAGGAGACCAGAAGATGGGATGATAATAAGGGCTATTCTTATCCGATGCGTTCCAAGGAGGATGCACAGGATTACAGATATTTCCCTGATCCTGACCTTGTTCCTATCCTTGTTTCTGAGGAGTGGATCAATGAGATCAAGGCTGCTGAGCCTGAATTCAGAGCTGCCAAGAAGGTTAGATATAAGGAAGAATTTAGTATTCCTGATTATGACATAGACCAGATCACGGCTGAGAAGAAGATGGCAGATATCTTCGAAGAGTCTATCAGCCTAGGTGCCGATCCTAAGAAGGTTTCCAACTGGCTCATGGGAGAGACCATGCGTCTCATGAAGGACAAGGGAGTGGATGCTTCCGACCTTTCATTCAGTCCGGAGAACCTTGTTAAGCTTATAAAGCTGAATGAATCAAAAGAGATAAATAATGCCGTTGCCAAGGAGGTTTTCGAGAAGGTATTTGCTGACAATATCGATCCGGAGTCTTACGTTAAGGAACATGACCTGTCAACCAAGGCAGATGACGGAGCACTTCTTGAGGTTGTTAAGAAGGCTATCGAGGCCAATCCAAAGGCTGTTGAAGATTATAAGGCGGGTAAGAAGAAAGCGGCAGGTGCCATGGTCGGCTTCGTCATGAAAGAGATGAAGGGTAAGTGCGATCCTGCAACCGCAAATCAGATGATCACGGCAGAGCTTGATAAATTGATATAACAGGGGACGAAGGTCATAAAGTGATTATGCTTGCATAAATCACGTTATGACGTTGGGACCCGCACGAACATGAGGAAGAAGCAATTTGCAAAGCAAATTAGCGGATTCCGAATGTTTGTAGAATTGCGAAAGTTTCGAAGAAACGGAGCAATTCGTGTTATATCAAAAAACTGGGGAATAATATAATGGACAACAGTGTTGAAACGATAACAAACAAAACAGTAAAAAGTCTCGCAGTAGTAATGCCCGTCTATAATGAGGGCGAGCATATTTACGATAATCTTCTCGAGGCGTCCAGGATAGTCGGACGATTTGCTGAGGATTATGAGATCGTAGCCGTTAATGACGGAAGTACAGACAACAGCCTGGAAGAGATACGCCGTGCCATGAAGGCTGACGATCATATCAGAGTCGTTTTTTATGATGAGAATCATGGTAAGGGCTATGCGGTCAAGCTGGGCATGATGACCTCATGCAAGGAGCTTACGGCCTTCTGTGATTCGGATCTCGAGCTTACTCCGAAGATGCTTAAATCCTATGTCAGGGCACTTAAACAGAGTGGAGCTGATATTGTTATCGGTTCAAAGATGCATAAGAATTCAAGGATTGATTATCCTTTTCTGCGAAAGGTAATGAGCTATGGATATTATTTCTATCTCAAGGCTCTTTTCAGGATGAACCTGAAGGATACGCAGACAGGAATCAAGCTCTACAAAACCTCCTGCATTAAGGATGTGCTGCAGCATGTTGATACAGATGGATTTTCATTTGATATTGAAGTGCTCGCGTTTGCGCATTCTCTGGGCTATCGTATCATCGAGATGCCGGTTGTACTTTCCTTCAGCAGAAGGGCAGGAAACAGGTCAAAGATCAAGCCCGGAACTATATTTAATATGATCTCGGATACACTGAAGATCAGACGTAGAGTTAAGAGATTTAAAAAGGATAATAGGCTGGCAGTGAAAGGTTAAGATATAACATGGAAGAAAAGAAGAAATATTCAAACGGAAAATGGGCTATAGCATTTCTGTGCGAGCTTATCATGATAATCCTGCTTGTGTGGGCAAATATAAGGGTCTATATCAGCAACAAAATGGCTCTTGTGAAGCATGCGGACAATTTCCAGGTTACCGTTAACGATGGCGTAGCAAAGAATCAGAAGGGATATACCAATATTGCTCTCTTTGGTCTTGATGCGCGTGATCAGAGTTCTGACTCACTTGAGAACGGTACAAGAAGTGATTCGATCATTATTGTGAGCATAAATAATTCCACAGGCGATATCAAGATGGTTTCCGTTTACAGGGATACGCTTCTCAGGATCAGTGATATGGACGGCATGACGACTAAGGTCAATGCTGCATATGCCTACGGCGGACCTCAGATGGCTGTAAATACCCTTAATGAAAACCTTGACCTGAATATAACTGAATTCGTTTCGATAAACTGGACCGGTCTCACCAAGGCAATTGATGCCATGGGTGGTATCGAGATCGACATTAAGGAGAAAGAGGTCGATAAGCTGAATGAATATATTGCCAACGTTATTGACACCACTGGCATATATTCGGATGGTATTTTCGAGGCCGGAAAGCAGAATCTGAATGGTGTTCAGGCAACTGCCTACGCCAGAATAAGAAGCACTGACCAGGGCGATATCACGAGAACCGAGCGTCAGAGGACAATCATCAATGCGATGGTCAGAAAGCTTAAGAATTCAAGCTGGTCAACGGTTGATACAGCTATTGAAGCGGCTCTTCCTTGTATTTATACCAGTATGGACGAGGATGATATTTATTCCCTTGCCAAAAAGGTTTTGAAATACGAAATGGCCGGCAATCAGGGATTTCCTTTCCGCTATGATTTCTACAGCTCAGACAGCAAGGGTTCCTGCATAGCTCCTGCAAACCTGAACGAGAATGTTACCGCTCTACATGAGTATCTTTACGGAAAGAAAGGATATGTTCCTTCGCCGGTGGTTCAGGGAATAAGTAACGATCTGACGGATGAAACCGGAACCGGAAGCTGGGGAGATATCGATCTGTCCGAGAGTGACTGATGTTTCGTCATCTTGACTTATGATGTCCGGGTTATGTTATAAATTTTTGGTCATTATATAAAAAATAGACACGACAACAACAGCATAATATGATAAAATAAACCTGTCGGTATTTCACCGGCAGGTTTTCTTTGTATAATAGAAAACTGCGTTCTGTTATACAAAAACCCTCCGGGGGATGCGTCTCGGCGCGAGCTGTTATTAGTTGCCTTCGGTTGCTGCTTGCCTGTGGCAAGCGTTCAGCAACGACCGAGTCGGGAGACGAGACAACACGCGCCTCGCACGGAGCATACCGCTGGCGGCATGCTATATCTATTGTATATAATCAGCCTGTTTGACTGATGAATTATAGATATTAAAAGAAATGAATATAAAAAGGGAGGAAAAAGGGAGTATGCAAAAGATTAACCAGGCGGCTTTAGCGGAGATCGACCGCATAGTTGAAGAGCATAAAGATAAACCGGGTCCGATCATCGTTATGCTTCATGATGTTCAGGAGAAGCTTGGCTACGTTCCATTTGAGGCGATGGAGAAGATCGCTGATGCGACAAACAGCAGCGTGGCAGAAGTTTACGGTGTTGTTATGTTCTATGCACAGTTTACTACAGAACCAAAGGGTAAGCATGTCATAAACGTATGTCTTGGTACTGCGTGTTATGTTAAGGGTGGACAGAAGCTTATCGACCAGGCAGTAGAGCTTACGGGAGCTCCGCTGAACGGAACAAGTGCCAATGGTATGTTCTCACTTGATGCCACACGTTGTCTTGGTGCCTGCGGACTTGCACCGGTAGCGGTTATTGATGGTATGGTTTATGGTGATGCAACCAAGGACGGTAAGATGATGAAGGCAATCAAGCTCATCATTGAAGAAGAGAAAAAACACGGAAATATGTAAGGAGGCTGTTATGAAGAGCGTACAGGAATTAAAAGAATTACGTGAACGCAGCCTCGTTAAGGTTGCGCTTCGTGAGAAGGAAGAGGAATACGTGCTTGCCAGAGCAGGCAAGACACCTATTTATTATACAGTGCTCTATTGCGCCGGTACCGGCTGTACAGCGTCGGGCTCGGCTGATATCGGAGCTGAGCTTGTGAAGTCCTGTGAGGCACACGGAATCGCAGGCAATGTAAGTGTTGTCAAGACCGGATGCTTCGGTCTCTGCCAGAAGGGACCTATAGTTGCTGTATATCCGGATGAGATTTTCTACAATCATATTCAAGTAAGTGATGTGGAGAGGATTGTTACCGACCACCTTATCGGCGGTGTTGTATGTGATGATCTTCAGATGACGGATATCGATCCTGAGACAAAAGAAACTATATTTGATATTAATAAGATCAAGTTTTATGAGAAACAGAGACGTATCGCACTTCGCCATTGCGGTAAGCTGAATCCTGAGGATATCTACGAATATATTGCCGTTGACGGATATCAGGCACTTGGTAAGGCTCTTACAGAAATGACTCCGCAGGAGATAATCGACGTTATGAAGGCTTCAGGCCTCAGAGGACGTGGAGGCGCAGGATTCCCTACAGGTGTTAAGTGGCAGTTTGAGAAGGATCAGCCGGGCAATGAGAAATACGTTATCTGTAATGCGGACGAAGGTGATCCGGGTGCATTCATGGACAGATCCATCCTCGAAGGTGATCCACATGCGATCATCGAAGGTATGGCTATCATGGCTTATGCAGTAGGTGCTCACAAGGGTTATGTTTATATCCGTGCAGAGTATCCGATCGCGGTTAACAGACTTCGTATTGCTCTGGATCAGGCAAGAGAGCTTGGATTCTTAGGCAAAAATATATTTGACTCAAAGTTCGATTTTGATATCGAGATCAGACTTGGTGCGGGTGCTTTCGTATGTGGCGAGGAGACTGCTCTTATCGCATCTATCGAAGGAAAGCGTGGTATGCCTTCACCGAAGCCGCCATTCCCGGCAGTTGCGGGTGTGTGGGGCAAGCCGACATCCATTAATAACGTTGAAACACTTGCAAACGTTGCACAGATCATCAACAAGGGAGCTGAGTGGTATGCATCCATAGGTACTGAAAAATCAAAAGGAACCAAGGTATTTGCTCTTGGCGGAAATATTGTAAATACTGGCCTTGTTGAGGTTCCGATGGGAACAACACTTCGTGAGATCGTATTTGACATCGGCGGTGGATGTCCGAACGGCAAGAAGTTCAAGGCTGTTCAGACCGGTGGTCCTTCAGGCGGATGTCTGACGGAGAGGGAGCTGGATACTCCTATTGATTATGAAAACCTTATAGCTGCCGGCTCTATGATGGGTTCAGGCGGTATGATCGTCCTTGATGAGGACAATTGTATGGTTGATGTTGCGAAGTTCTACATGGAGTTTATCTGTGATGAATCCTGCGGAAAGTGTTCTCCTTGCCGTATCGGTACAAAGCGTCTGCTGGAGATGCTCACCAAGATAACTGAGGGTGAGGGGACCATGGAAATGCTCGACGAGATGGAGGAATTATGTGCCGAGATCAAGGATACCGCACTTTGCGGACTTGGACAGACTGCACCTAACCCTATTCTTTCCACACTTAAGAATTTCCGAGAGGAATATGAGGCACATATCCTTCAGAAGAAGTGTCCTGCAGGTGTCTGCAAGAAGCTTCTCAGCTATCATATTAATCCTGAGAAATGTAAGAAGTGTTCACTTTGTGCACGTAACTGTCCTGTTAACTGTATCAGTGGTGTTCCTGGTAAGGAGCCATACCACATCGATCAGAGCAAGTGTATCAAGTGTGGTACATGTATAGCAGCCTGCCGTTTCGCAGCGGTAGAGAGAAAGTAAGGGGGGACGGAAATGGCAACAGTTAGATTCAAAATAAATAACAGAGAAGTAACTGCCGAAGCCGGAAGCACCATACTTGAGGCTGCCCGTCAGAACGGCATTCATATTCCAACACTTTGTTACCTTAAGGACGTAAATAAGTCCGGAGCCTGCCGAGTTTGCCTCGTTGAGGTTAAAAATGGCCGTGCGCTTCTGTCGGCCTGTACAACTCCGGTTGCTGAGGGTATGGAGATTTTTGTTAATTCAGAACGTGCTATCAGAGGACGTAGGACATCAGTTGAGTTGATAATGTCCAACCATAACAAGAACTGTCTCTCATGTAAGCGTAACAAGAACTGCGAACTGCAGACTCTGTGCGAGGAGATGGGTATAAGAGAAAACAGATTTGAAGGGGCTCACACTAAGCCTTCCTTCGAGGATGCAAGTCCGGGAATCGTAAGAGATACAAGTAAATGCGTGCTCTGCGGACGCTGTATCGAGACCTGTAAGAAGGTTCAGGGACTCGGAGTTCTGGGACTTCAGAACAGAGGCTTTAATACTATCGTAGGTCCTGCTTACGATAAGGGCTTCAACGATGTTAACTGTATGCAGTGCGGTCAGTGTGTTATCAACTGTCCTGTTGGGGCACTTACCGAGAAGGAGGATATTCACAGTGTTATTATGGCACTGAATGATCCTTCCAAGACAGTTATCATTCAGACAGCACCTGCAGTAAGAGCTTCTCTTGGTGAGGAGTTCGGTATGCCGATCGGTACGAGAGTTACCGGAAGAATGGCTGCAGCGCTTAAGATCTGCGGCTTTGACAGAGTTTATGATACAAACTTCGGTGCTGACCTTACGATAATGGAAGAGGGTACAGAACTTCTGAAGCGTATTGAGAATGGCGGAGTACTTCCGATGTTCACATCATGCTCACCGGGATGGATCAGATATATCGAATATCAGTATCCTGAGCTTCTGCCTCATCTGTCATCAGCAAAGTCACCACACATGATGTTTGGCGCGATCGCCAAGACCTACTGGGCAGAGAAGCATGGCATCGATCCGAAGGACATCTTCGTAGTATCGGTAATGCCTTGTATCGCTAAGAAGTCTGAGATCATCAAGCCTGAAAACAATAAGGGCGAATATCCTGATGTTGACGCAGTTCTTACAACAAGAGAATGTGCAAGACTTATCAAGATGTACGGAATCGACTGGGAGAACCTCGAGGAGCAGAAATTTGATCAGGATCTTCTGGGAGAGTACACCGGTGCCGGTGTTATCTTCGGAGCCACCGGTGGTGTTATGGAGGCTGCAATCCGTACGGTTAAGCAGAAGCTGGACGGCAAAACCCTTGAAGAGGTTGATTTCCAGGCCTGCAGAGGAATGGAGCAGGTTAAGGAGGCTGAGGTTGAGGTCGGCGGCAAGAAGCTGAAGATAGCCATCGCTTCAAGTATGTCAGCTGCAAAGCCGCTTCTTGAGGATGTTAAGGCAGGAAAGTCACCATATGTATTTATCGAGATCATGGGCTGTCCTGGCGGATGTATCAACGGCGGCGGCCAGTCGATAATTCCTTCTTCCGTAAAGAACGGAAAGCTTGGATATGGTTATAAGGAGCTGAGAATGAAGGCTCTCTATGACGAGGATGAGCTGATGCCAAAGAGAATATCTATGGATAATGCTCAGGTTCAGCAGCTTTATAAGGAGTTCCTGGGTGAGCCGGGATCTGAGAAGGCTGAGGAACTGCTGCATACGACGTATTCGCCAAAGCAGAAGTTTCATATCCTTGATGAAGAATAGTAATTAAAACAGCTCGGATGCGTTGCATCCGAGCTGTTTTTTAAACTAAATGTGATATGTTCATGTATACCGGAAGACCATCCGAATACTCCGGATAGCTTTCACCTTGGATGAGCGGACGTATGTAGCGGATAAGCTCAGGAGTTACATCATTTCCGGGAGGAGTGATCCACTCAAGCGGAACGCTCTTTGCTTTATTTGCTACTTTGTTTACATCAACTGAATCGATGTGATATGCATACGGATCGTCGCTGTCACGGATTATGGCTGTCATAAGGCAGGTTTTTCCGTCGGCGGCGAGTTTTGCTGCTTCCTCACCGAGCTTAAAGGCTTCCTCTCTGTCAACCTGGGAAGCAACATGTCCGGCACAGCGCTGGAGTATATTTAACTCTACGGAACGGCACTTAACGCCAATCTCTTTCTTGACCATTATTTCAAGGGCTTTGCCTGCTCCGCTCAGCTGGGCATGGCCGAAACGGTCTGCTGCAGCGGCTGTTGAGGTGATGTAAATACCGTTCTCGTCACGGATGCCTTCGGAAACTGCGATAACAAGATTGTTATGAACCTTCAGCTTTTCTCTGACATTGTCGAGGAATTTACTGATGCTGAAAGGAACCTCAGGAAGGTAGATCAGCTGAGGGGTTTCGTTATATTCGTTTCTTGCAAGGGCAGCAGCGGCTGTGAGCCAGCCGGCATCGCGACCCATTATTTCTATTATAGTAACGCATGGTATTCCGTAAATATAGGTGTCATGCGCAATCTCGAGCATTGATGCAGCGATATATTTGGCTGCTGAACCGTAGCCCGGTGTGTGATCGGTGAGTACAAGGTCATTGTCTATAGTCTTCGGAATACCGATGAAACGTATGTCACTGCCTATCTCTGCGCCATAGTCTGCAAGCTTTGCAGCGGTGTCCATGGAATCGTTGCCGCCGATGTAGAAGAAGGCGCCGATATCCATCTTATGAAATACTTCAAAGAGACGGTTATAGTCGGTCGGATCCTCGGACGGATCTGTAAGTTTATAACGACATGAACCAAGATACATCGCCGGGCTGGAGATGAGGCGGGTCATTTCGTTGAAATCAGTAAGGTCGAGGAACTTCTCTTCAAGAACACCGGTCACACCATGAAGTGAGCCGTAGATCTTATTAAACTTTCCTGAGTATTTGATACCGCTTACAACTCCTGCGAGAGATGCGTTGATGGCGGCCGTCGGACCACCGGATTGTGCTATGATACAGTTTTTCATGGGTATATCCCCTTCCTGTTTAATATATTGAAATATACTGCCGGGCCTGCCGGCAAAGTGATCTGTATTTAAGAACAGATATAATTTATCATTTATCCAATTACAATGCAAGTGCGATAATGCTCAGCGGTATTATAATGCAGGTGCGAGAATAATCAGTGGTATGACAATACAGGCGTGATAGTATTCAGTGGTATAAGGCAAAAGTGTGCAATTATAACCAAAAATAAAGACGTCGCCACATGATTTTTGCATTCGGAGAGTGGAAAACATATGTAAAATATGTCGTGTTGAAAAATACCGGCAGGATGTTCGTGATATTTTTCCGGCTGATGAATACAAAATATAATATATTTACGAAAAAAACACAAATTGTAGGAATTGTGCAAAATACACAATTTTGAACTGAATTTTTGTGAAGTAATGGTTGACATTAATGTTTGAATTGTGTTATGCTACCTATAACTATAACTAGGTTGAGTGGGGGAAGTTTGCTCATTTTTAACCCGGTAATATTCATATAGATAAATGTTTTATGAGATACAAAGAGCTTATTGACTATGAAATGAAAAAAAACTAAAAAACTATGGAAAGAGGAGGATCATGAAAAAATGAGGAAAGGAACTAAGAGATTACTTGCTCTTGCGATGGCAGGGGCTATGACCTTCTCCGGGCTCGCTCTAAACGGCGGGAAAAAGGGAAGGGACGCGGTTTATGCTGCTGATTCATTTATTACGGATTCAGCCAGTGATATTAACTTTGCAACAATCCTCGGTGGTGCAATTGACTATGGTATGGTTGCAGATCACATAATACAAAGAGGTCATATGGAAACAACATTTGCGACAAATTCTTTTGCACATAATGGAACAGCAAATGAAGTTGATTATATGGACAGTGACAAGACGGCGCATTTTATTATTGGTGGAATTGATAATGAAAATGGTGATGGTCGGATTGCTTTGGGTCACACAACAGCAAAAAATTTCTATATTGAGGCAACTTCAGAAGTATTTGAGGGTTATGATGGAACCACTAGTAATGTCAGCGGTGGACCAAATGGACATTTTATATTTATGGGTGATTTGGAAAATTCATCAACTGAAATAATACAAAATATAAATGATGATGCCTCAACAAATGTTGATCGTTTGATTAATAAGATTAAGGAACCGAATGAGTGGTCAGATAAGTTGTCGCAAAAGGCCATAGAGGGTGGAATTCCTGCATCTTATATTGATTGCAGAAGTAATAGCCTTACAATAAATATAGACAGTGAGGAATTTGTTAATAAGACTGTTTATATAAATATGACGGAGGACATGCTTAAGGCGTTTAATTCAGAAGATGGTGCGCTTAAGATATATAAGGATCCTTCAACAGTTATTGTATTTAATATCGAAGATAGTGTTGTAAATAGTGTTTATGGAACTGATGGTATGCAAACACAGCATTTCTATGTGTTTACAAATGGTCAGAAAGTTGGTTCAACAACAAAACCGGGAGGTGGTAATAAACCTGCTGGACAAAATGGAAGTTATGGCGGCAGTGATTCTGATGTGGATTACATGGTTGTTGATGAACAGCTTTGCCAGAAGATTATCTGGAATATACGTACAGATAATCAAGTGATATTAAATTCAATGGCAGGTACGATACTTGTTCCAAATGCAGATGTAAAATTTGGCGGCGATGGTAATATATCAGGTTGGCTTATTGCCGGCGGTGAGATAGATACAAACAATGTTGAATTTCATTATATATATGGTGGAAGTTCAAGTGATGGAAAAGGACAGATGCATTTTGGTATCCGTAAAGGATTTACCAGCAAGTTTGCAGATAAGAATGCTATAGAATCGAATTATATAGATACAACTGTGGATATTGCAGATGGCGATTATGTTTTTTTGTGGCAGGAATATACAAATGACAGTTATAATGTTCCAAAAGGCAGCGCAGAAAAAGTTCCAATCAAATCTATAGGAAATGCAACATTCCCTGTTCTTGACTTTACTGATCAGGCTGTCGGTACAGAGAATTATTATTACAGGGTAACTGAGAAAAATGATAAAAAGGTTGTCGGAGTTAAAAACTCAGATGGATATATAAATGTAAAGCTTACAGTAGTTAAGGATTCAACCGGACATTATAAGTATTATGTATGGTCGCAGACCATGACTGAAGATGAAAATAATCCGGGACAGTTTATTGAGTATGCTCATAACTGGGACAAGGTTGATAATACCAAGGGTATTGCAATGTCCGGTGTTCAGTTTGACCTTGGAGCTTTTTATAACAAGGCAGTAGAAACAGGCAAACTCACCATTAAGAAGACTGTAACAGGAATTGATGATGTAAATGTATATAAGGATATCGAGTATAAGGTTGCGGTTAAAACGGTTATAGATGGTACAACATACTATATTCAGGACGAGACAGGTAAACTTTCCACTGAAAAGAAATATTTAACCATTAAAGCCGGTGATGAAAATGCTATAACTATTAATAAGGTCGAAAAAGGTACATATGAATTTGAAGAGGATACAGATAATTCAAAAATTGTCGGTTACAATGGCCCTGAAGTTACGTTTACTCCTGAATCAGTAACCATAGCAGAAAAAGATCAGGAAGTAACAGAGACGGTTAATAATACATATGAGGATGATGCTACTGTTACAACCGGTGAATTAAGTGTTAAAAAGTCGGTATCTGGTTATGCAGGAAATGATACATATACGATTTATATCAAGAATAATAAGCATAATCTGTATATTACAGATATGAATACCGGTGAGCTTGGAGAGAAGACACCATTTGAGATCAAAGCCGGTGAGACATTAACATTTAAAAATGTTCTTCTTACATTATATGATTATTCAAAAAGAGGTACCGATGGTTATGACCAGTTTGGTAATAATCATTCGTACGAGTATACTATAGAAGAGGATGATTCAGCTAATAAGACCGGATATGATCTTGTAACAACAATTAAGCAGAACGGTTCGGTTAAGACCGATGGTGTGATTAGTTTCAATCCACAGTGGAACGGACGGGTTTGGACAAACAAAACAGCTTCTGCTGAAATCTCAAATGATTATACAGCTCATAAGAATTCATTAAAGATTTCAAAGGTGGTTGCGGGTCTTGATGACTATACCGGAACAAAGCCTTCAACATATAAGGTATATGTTCAGAGTGATCTTGACAAAACTCTTTATGTTCAGGATTTGAATGGTACGTTAAGTACTACAAAGACTGCTCTGGATGTTCCTGCAGATGGATTTATCACAATTAATAATCTCCCTGTTGGCGATTATATCATCACAGAGGATACTGAAGATGCCGAGGCTAAGGTTGCAGGACATACATTTTCTGTGACAGGTACTGGAACTGTTAACGTGCCGGATAGTGAAACTCAGATTGGCGAGGTAACTGTTACCAATACTTATCAGGAATCAACAGCAGCATTTACTGTAAAAGCTAAAAAGGTATTCCAGAAACAGGATGGCACACCTGTGGCATTACAGGGAGGCGACTTTGGGTTTACACTTATATGCTATTATCCGCTGAGTGTTTATCAGACAAAATATAATGATGAAGAAGGTAATATCACATTTGATGAAATAATTGTAGAATTGCCTTCTTATATGCAAAGAAGTCCTCAAGATGTAGAACTAATACTTTCTGAAATTAAAGGAGATCAGAATTACATTACATATGACCCAAATCAATATACTATAACTGTTCATATTGATGCGGAAGGAAATGTAACAAGCGTTGATCATCTTGATGATATAGTTTTTGTTAATACTGATAATTCAAATGCTCCGGAATATGGACAACTTACAGTTGAAAAGAAAAAGGCTGAAGGAAGCGACAACTTCCCGACGACAGTAAGCGAGTTCCCTATTAGTGTTACATTTGATACTGCCGGAACATACAAGGTTGATGGTGTTGCCACCACATTTGTTGCTAATGTACCTAAAGTATTCGATATGGCAGTTGCAGACAAGGTAGTTATTACTGAGATTCCTGCCGGAGTTGGATACACAGTAACAGAGACTCTTAACGGAGATGTTTATAAAGGATTTGGAAGTCCAAGTATCGTTTACAGTGATGTTGAGAAAAAAATATCAAATAATGATAAGGACACAGTTACAGTTTCAAATTCATATACGATCGCACCAACAAGTGTAAAGCTTGAAGCAAGCAAGATATTCACAGACGGAACACTTGAAGGAGACGACTTCACATTCACACTTACA
>OCTW013409138.1_pt1 | contig 35620 bp, 29 predicted proteins | sample 1539671 | NCBI WGS metagenome assembly OCTW01 (sample SAMN02144230, study PRJEB22623) | gut metagenome | biome: sheep rumen | host: Ovis aries | place: New Zealand
ATTGATTTCGTTCCCCCTATCTGCCGCTTTTGTTTCTCGCATTCGTCGTTCTCGCCGCTTGTTTTCGACGATTTCGTCTGAGAGTGCGGGCGCATGGATGACTCTAGTTTGAAGATTGCTGCTCCCTAAACCGTTGGTAACAATATGGCATTTGCACCTCTGCAGCGTTTAGAGTGGAATAAAGATTCGTATTCAGTTTCAAATGTGTGATTCCATTTGTCGCAGCCACGCGATCATTTCACGTACAGAAAAACGGCCCGTGCGTGCATTTCTTTGGTTTTTATTTGGCCGATTGGGGGAAAATTTGTATTTTTGCGCAAAAATAAAAGCATGGAACAGATCAAAGACTTTAGCGAACTGACGCAGCGGCTGATGACCCGCAAGCCCTGCAAGGTGGTGGCCATTGAAGCTATCGACGACCACTCGCGCGAAGCAATAGAGCGGGCCACAAGTGAGGGATGGGCTGACATCCAGGTGGTACATCTTGAAACGCCCGAGGCTTCGGCTCGCGAGGCCGTGCGCATGGTGAGGCGAGGCGAGGCGCAGGTGGTGATGAAAGGCATACTGAACACCGACGTGCTGCTGCGCGCCATCATCAACAAAGAGAACCGCGAAGAGGGACTGCTGCCCGTGGGCAACGTCCTTTCGCACGTCTCGGCCATGAAGATTCCCGGCCATCGCAAGCTGCTGTTCATGACCGACCCTGCCGTCATTCCCAATCCCACGCTCGAACAGCGCATCGCGCAGATACGCTACAGCATCCGCCTCTGCGAGGCCTACGGCATCGCCGCACCGCGCATTGCCCTCGTGCACTGCACCGAGAAGGTGTCGCCGAAATTCCCCATTACGCTCGACTATGAGCGACTCGTGGAGATGTGTCGCGCCGGAGAGTTCGGCCAGGCCATCGTGGATGGACCCACCGACTTGAAGTGTGCCGTCGACAAGGAGTCTGCCGACATCAAGGGCATCAAGAGTCCGCTGCAGGGCGACGCCGACGTTCTCATCATGCCCGACATCGAGGCCGGCAACGTGTTCTACAAAGCCATCACGGCCTTCACCGACACCAAGCTGGCAGTGGGACTGCAGGGCACCAGCTGTCCCGTGACGCTCACGTCGCGCAGCGACAGCGCCGAGACAAAGTACAACAGTCTGGCCATGGCGTGCCTGCAAGTGGAATGAGGCGAAGGCCATAAGACCCCATGTCCCCGCCAAAGGCCAAAAGAAGGCGGCTGGCGGGAGAAGAAGAAACAACTAAAAATCCTATTTATATTATGAAGATCTTAGCTATCAACCCAGGAATGGTTTCCACGAAAGTGGGCGTCTTCAACAACGAGGACCTGGAGTGGCACGCCACCCTGAACCATCCCTACGAAGAACTCTGTCAGTATCCTTTCATCATGGACGAGTTCGACTACCGCAAGCAGAAGCTCGTAGAGGCGCTCGAGAAAGAAGGATACAAGAAAGAAGACTTCCAGGTCGTAGTGGGCCGCGGCGGACTGGTGAAACCCATCGAGAGCGGCGTCTACGAACTGAACGACAAGGTGATTGAAGACACCAAGCATCCGCGCCTCCACCATGCCTGCAACCTGGGGTCGCTCATCGCACTGAGCATCGCCCGCGAGATTCCGGGATGCCACGCCTTCACAGTGGACCCGGGAGTGGTGGACGAGCTGGACGACGTGGCACGCATCACAGGTCTGCCGGAACTGCCCCACCAGACCATCTGGCACGCACTCAACCAGCGCGAGATTGCGAAGCGCTACTGCCGCGAGCACGGCGTGAAATACGAAGAGCAGGACCTCATCGTGTGCCACATGGGCAGCGGAGTGTCGTTCGGACTCCACAAGCACGGACGCACCGTGGAGTGCAACGACGCACTGAGCGGCGACGGGCCCTTCAGCGTCTCAAGAGCCGGAATGCTGCCGTCTGTGCAGCTGGTGAAGCTCTGCTACAGCGGACAATACACCGAGGCCGAGATGCTCCGCAAGCTGAACGGACACAGCGGACTGACGGCCCACCTGGGAACCAACGACTGCATAGAGGTGGAACGCCGCATTGCCAACGGCGACAAGAAGGCGAAGCTGGTGTTCGACGCCATGATCTACCAGACGGCACGCTATCTGGGCTCGCTCGCACCAGTGAACTGCGGAAAGGTCGATGCCATATTACTGACCGGCGCCATTGCAAACAGCAAATACGTAACCGACGAACTGCGCCGCCGACTGGAGTATCTCGCTCCCGTATTCGTGTATCCTGGCGAAGACGAGCTCACCGCACTGGCACACAACGCCTACCGCGCCATGACCGGACAGCAGGAAATCAAGGAGTACAAATAGGGCATATATATAATAAGGTATACAACTTTCGCAAACCCACCCCCAGCCCCTCCCCAAGGGAGGGGGGAAGCCACCAAGCCCCGAGGGGGATGTAGAAAACTGAGAGGTGAGAAGTGACAAGGGTAAGCCCCCCAAGCCCCCGAGGGGGATGTTTAAGTGAGAAGTGAGTGGTGAGAAGTATCGTCCACGCTCGACCTCTGGTCGCTCTGCTTGCAGAGAACTCCTAAACTCCCAAACTCCTAAACTCCCAAAATAAGTGACAAGTGATAAGTGAGAGGTGACAAGTATCGTCCACGCTCGACCTCTGGTCGCTCTGCTTGCAGAGAACTCCCAGACTCCTAAACTCCCAAACTCCAATAGGTAACAAGTGAGAGGTGATACGTATCGTCCACACTCCCAAACTCCCACACTCCAGACCGGTTTAGAACTCCTGAAAGTCAAGAAAGATATATGAACAAGAGGTTTTTTACCCTGCTCATTGTGCTGCTGCCCCTGTTGGCAAAGGCGCAGGAGACGGTGGAGATGTCAGTGTCGGGGACCGCGCCTGCCGACGTCAAGGTGGTCCTGATGCAACGCCATGGCGCCAGGAGCATCATGGACAGTATCGTCGTGACCAATGGGAAATGGAGCTACAATGGCACCATCGACAGGAACACATTCATGCAGCTGCGCACCGAGACCGACCAGGGCGGGCAGGCTGTCTACATGATTGCCGACGGGACACCCGTCACGGCAGACATGAACGACGGCACCGTGACAGGCTCCATCCAGACCGTGCGCTACAATGAGATATGCCGACAGCTCGACGACCTCGACGACGAAGCCTACCGCCTTTACGACAAATACCAGCCAAAGGCCACTGCCAGCGACAGCGAGATGCGGCAGGCAATGAAACAGCTAGAGAGCGCCATGGACGGCATCAGACAGCGTGGCGACAGCATCATTCTGGAGGCCATCTGGAAGAACCAGGACAACATGATTCCCGCTGCCTTCATCGCGCAGATGTGCCACGACATGGACTACGAGACGCTGAAAGCCGTCATCGACCCCACAAAAGACTACTACCACCACATCGCCATGGACCAGCCCAAGCGCGTGCTCGCCGGACTGGAGAAGCGGCATCCCGGACTCTCGTTCACCAATCTCACCATGAACGACCCCTCGGGCAGTCCGCGCAGCCTCAGCGAATGGTGCGGAAGGGGCAACTACGTGCTCATCGACTTCTGGGCAAGCTGGTGCGGACCATGCCGGCATGAGATGCCCAACGTCGTGGCAGCCTACAAGAAATACCACGCAAAAGGATTCGGTGTGGTGGGCGTTTCGCTCGACAACAACCTCGAGAACTGGAAACGCGCCATCGTCGATGTGGGAATGGAATGGCCCAACATCTCCGACCTGAAAGGATGGAAGTCATTGGCCGCCTCCACCTATGGACTCATGGCCATACCCGCCAACATACTTCTCGACGGCCAGGGAACCATCATAGCCATAGACCTGCGCGGAGAGGCTCTCGCCAGCAAGCTGCGCGAAATCTATGGCTACTGAGAATGAGGCCTCAGCGCTTGTCCTGAACGCCGTATTTCATCCACTCCTCCTGCAGGTAGTTCACCTTGATGACCTTCTTTTTGTCCACATACGAGCGCTTCACGTCGGCTAAGATTTCGTTCATGTGCTTCACCTTCTGCGACAGGTCGGCACGGATGGCATCGCACTCTTCGTTGATCTTAGCCAGTTCATCGAGGTCTTTCTCCATTCTGCGGAGGTCGGCTTCACTGATGCCGCGCGCCGTCAGCTCCGCCAGATGATGGCGGAAACCTTCAATCAGCGTGCGGCTTTTGTCGATTTGAAGTTGAATTGTCTTTGACATAAATGATTTTGTTTAGGGTTCTTTGTTCTTTGCAAAGTTACGAAAAAAATGCTTCTTTCGATTTCATCAATAGCCATTCTTTTAGGTATTTTTAAACGATAATGCCACCTATACGCAAGGTTTTTTAAGGTTTGGACGCACTTTTCCGACACCTCCAAGCACAGGAAAAGGAGCTGCTGGAAAAACAAATTGCCATTTCTTTTAAAAAATATTGAAACAGAATGATGGCCATTTCGAAAAAATAACGTATCTTTGTCATCGAAATGAGAATAGACATCATTACCGTGCTTCCCGAAATGCTGGAGGGGTTTGTTCACGAATCCATTCTGGCAAGGGCTGAGAAGAAAGGACTGGCAGAGATTCATCTGCACAACCTGCGTGACTACACGCTCGACAAATGGCGCCGCGTGGACGACTATCCATACGGGGGCTTTGCCGGCATGGTGATGCAGATAGAACCCATTGACCGCTGCATCTCTGCCCTGAAGGCTGAAAGAGACTACGACGAGGTCATCTTCACGTCGCCCGACGGCGAGCAGTTCAACCAGCATGTGGCCAACGACCTGTCGCTGCTCAACAACATCATCATTTTGTGCGGGCACTACAAGGGCATCGACCAGCGGATACGCGACCACCTCATCACGCGTGAGATATCCATCGGCGACTACGTGCTGACGGGTGGCGAACTGGCTGCGGCGGTCATGGCGGACGCCATCGTGCGCATCATTCCCGGCGTGGTGGGCGACGAGCAGAGTGCGCTCTCCGACTGCTTCCAGGACGACCTGCTGGCAGCTCCTATCTACACAAGGCCCGCGGAATACAAAGGATGGCGCGTGCCCGACATCCTGCTCAGCGGCCACGAGGCGAAGATCAAGGAGTGGGAACTGGAGCAGGCCATGGAAAGGACGCGCAGACTGCGCCCCGATTTGCTGAAAACAAACAAATAAGTATAAACCTCTAAAAATCAACGAAATGGACAACAATCCCAACGGACAGGGCTACACGCCCCAGAACAACGGCCAGTATGGCCAGGGTTACAACCCGCAACAGCCTCAGCAAGGCTACAACCCGCAGCGCCCACAACAGGGCTACAACCCACAGCAGCCGCAGGGCTACAACCCGCAACAGGGCTACAATCCGCAGCAAGCCTACGGACAGCAGCAGGCTTACGGACAACAGCGCAACGCCATGCCGCCCATGAAGCCCAACAACAACCTCATCCTCGCCATCTTCACTACCCTTTGCTGCTGCCTTCCCTTGGGCATCTATGCCATCATTAAGGCCACGAAGGTGGACAGCCTCTACAACACCGGCCAGTATCAGGCTGCCATGGCTGAAGCCGCAGAAGCCAAGAAATGGAGCTTCATCGGCATTGGAGTGGGTCTGGTCATTCAGATCATCTACATGGCATTTTACGGCTTCGCCATCGCCAAGGGCTACATGGACAGCATGTAAACGGAGTTGAAAAAGATTGCCATCGGCCTCCTGTTGCTCGCTGCGCTGGCACTGCTCCTGCTAGTAGACCCCGCAGAGAGCGTGTGGATGCCCAAATGCCCGTTCAAGCTGCTGACCGGACTGCAGTGTCCGGGCTGTGGCGGACAACGTGCCGTGCATGCCTTGCTGCATGGCGATGTGGTGGGAGCGCTGCGCTACAACTGGTTTCTCATCTACGCCGCTCCCTATCTTCTGCTGCTCATCGTTGAAAGGTTCTTCCTCCGAGGCGATTGGCAGCAGAAGGTACAACGTTTTGCCGAGAACAGACATGTGGTGATGTTCTACGTGGTGAGCTATTGCGTGTGGCTGGTAGCGAGGAACATCCTGCACATCTGAACGACGTGATAGCCACACGGACAGAACACATAAAAAAGAAAAAGAAAGATATGGACGAACAAAGAATCAACCAGGTGCTTATGGCCTACGCCGACAAACTGCCCCCCATGAGCATAGAATCGCTGAAGAGCCGCATCCTCTACAGTCGCCTTGACGAGAACTCCCTTCAGATTCTGCTGATGCAGATGAAAGACCCGACCATCGCGCTCATCCTCTCCATCCTGACCGGAACGCTGGGCGTAGACCGGTTCTTCATCGGCGACATCGGCATGGGCGTAGGCAAGTTGCTCACGGGTGGCGGCTGCGGAATATGGTGGCTCATCGACATTTTCCTGATTATGGACGCCACGCGCCAGAAGAATCTCGAAATGCTGATGATGCGTCTGGCCTAATCGCTGGCCAGATGTTCGCGGCAGAAGCGCTCACCCAGCGCCAGTCCTTCCTCGTAGAGCCGCTCCAGTTTCTCCACGTCTTTTTCCATCCTGTCCACTTCGAGTGGTCGCTCAGGACGGATGCAGACGATTTTCCCTTCATCCTCCATCTGCTCAATCATCTGTAGCTGCTGGTTGTAGACCTCGCAACGATGGCTCAATGCCACACGCAGACGGGGATAGTTCTTATAGATGAAGGGAGGGGTCTTGTGGTCTTGCTCACTCGACCTGTAGCCACGGTTGCGCGTGGCCACCACCACGTTCAGCTCATGCCCTCTCTCTATGGCGCGCATCAAGGGGATGCTGTCCACGATACCGCCATCGAGCATGGGCTCTCCGTCCACTTCCACAATCTTGCTCACGAAGGGAAGCGAACTGCTGGCCTTGACGATGTCGAGCGCGCGCTGCTTGTCGTGTTTCTCAGAGAGGTAGCATGCCTGGCCGGTCCTGCAGTTGGTGGTCACCATTTCAAACTCTGCCGGATTGTCGGCATAGGCATCCCAGTCGAAGGGCAGCAGCTTGTTGGGGAAGTCGTCGTAGAGCAGCTTCTGGTCGAAGATGCTGCCCTGCATGACCAGATGGCGCAACCCAATATACTTGTATTTGGCCAGCATGTCGATGTTCGACAGACGGGCCCGCCTGATCTGCCGGCTGATATACGACATGCCATTGCATGCTCCGGCCGAGACAGCCACCACATAACGGAACCAGAGGTCGTTGCGCATGAACGCATCGAGCACTCCGCTGGTGAACACGCCACGCATGCCGCCACCTTCCAACACAAGACCTGTATTACGGTTGATTTTCATTCTTATACTCGCTATCTGATGCTTCAAAAAGCCTGATTTGAAGTGCAAAGTTAACATTTTTCATTTAATTATCATTTCATTTCGCTGAATTATCAATATAAATGCGTATCTTTGCAACAATTATACGACATTTAGAACAATTATGTTTAGCAAAGAAGTATACCAAGAACGCCGTTCCCGCCTCTCACAGATGGTGGAGAGCGGCATCGTTGTTTTATTCGGAAACAACGAGTCACCTTGTAACTATCCCAACAACGCCTACTACCCTTTCCGTCAGGATTCCTCGTTCCTCTACTACTTCGGACTGCGGCGCGACGGCCTCGTGGGCGTCATCGACATCGACCAGCAGCAGGAAACACTGGTGGGCGACGACATCGACATCGAGGACATCGTGTGGTATGGCTCGGTGGACAGCGTGAGCGACATGGCCGCCCAGTGTGGCGTGGCACACACCGCTCCGATGAAACAGCTGAAGACCATCATCGACGAAGCCCGTCGCACAAAGCGCACCATTCACTTCCTTCCGCCCTATCGCCACGACAACAAGATACAGCTCATGGATCTGCTTGGCCTGCATCCCAGCGAACAGAAGGCTGCAGCGAGCGTCAGGCTCATCAAAGCCATCGTGGCCATGCGGCAGGTGAAAGAGCCGCGCGAGATAGCCGAGATAGAGAAGGCATGCGCCATAGGCTACCAGATGCACACCCACGCCATGCGACTGACAAGGCCCGGACTGACCGAGAAATACGTGGGCGGACAGGTGGACGGCATGGCCCACTCACTGGGTGAGCATGAGAGCTTTGCCACCATCTTCACGCAGCACGGCGAAATCATGCATGGAAACCCGTCGTACAACGTGCTCGAAAGCGGGCGACTGGCCCTCTGCGACGCCGGCGCCGAGAATGCAGAGAACTACTGCTCGGACAACACGCGCACCTTCCCCGTCAACGGGAAGTTCACGCAGCGACAGCTCGACATCTACTCCATCGTTGAGGCCTGCCACGACTATGCCCTTCAGGTGGCCCGTCCAGGCGTGCGCTGGCTGGACGTGCACATGGACGTCTGTCGCCTCATGACCGACAAGCTGAAGGAGCTGGGACTGATGAAGGGCGACACTGAGGACGCCGTCAGGGCCGGTGCCCACGCCATGTTCCTGCCCCACGGACTCGGCCACATGATGGGTCTTGACGTGCACGACATGGAGGGACTAGGACAAAACTACGTGGGCTTCGACGACGAGACACAGCCGTCAACACAGTTCGGCACCAACGCCCTGCGCTGCGGCAAGCGTTTGCAGGAGGGCTTCGTCATGACCGACGAGCCGGGCATCTACTTCATTCCCGCCCTTATCGACGACTGGCGCGCCCAAGGTCTACACAAGGACTTCCTAAACTACGACCTGATTGAGACCTACAAGGACTTCGGCGGCATCCGCATCGAAGACGACATCCTCATCACAAAAGACGGCTGCCGGTTCCTCGGTGACCAACTCATCCCCTACCATCCCAAGGACGTGGAGGCATTCATGGCGCAATAGCCATGTGGGCGACGACGCCAACAACACCCGTAAACATTCAATCACAAATAAAAAGAACAGCATGAAAAAAATCATCACCCTCGCGCTGCTGGCCACAATGGCCACCGGCGCCATGGCACAGGAAAAGGCCGACGAGAACAAACCGGTCTTCACCACCATCAAACAACTGCCCATCACCTCTGTCAAGGACCAGAACCGTTCAGGCACTTGCTGGGCCTACTCCACCCTTTCGTTCTTCGAGAGCGAGATACTGAAGAAGACCGGCAAGAGCTATGACCTCTGCGAGATGTTCGTGGCCAACAAAGACTACATGGAGCGCGCCGAACTGACCGTGCGCATGCACGGCGACAGCCAGTTCTCGCAGGGCGGCAGCGCCGGCGACGTGCTCATCGTCATCAAGAACCACGGCATCTGCCCCGAGACGGCCATGCCCCTGCCCGGCACAATGCAGGGCGACTCGCTGGCCAACTTCAACGAGTTCTTCAGTGTGATGGAGCCCTACGTGGCTGCCGTTGCCAAGAGCAGTGCCAAGAAAATCTCTAACCAGTGGAAGCCCGGTCTGCAGGGCATCATCAACGCCTATCTGGGCGAGTGTCCCGAGGAATTCGTCTACGAGGGAAAGAAATACACTCCGAAAAGCTTCGCCGCAAGCCTCGGACTCAATTGGGACGACTATGTAAGCATTACATCCTATACTCACCATCCCTTCTACACCGCCTTCCCCGTTGAGGTACAGGACAACTGGCGTTGGGACCGCAGCTACAACGTTCCGATGGACGAGATGATGCAGATCATCGACAACGCACTGGCCAACGGCTACACCATCGCATGGGGTGGCGACGTGTCGGAAGAGGGATTCACCCGCAAGGGCCTCGGCATTGCCTACGATACCAAGAAGGTGCAGAGCCTCACCGGCAGCGATGCCGCACGCTGGCTGCGACTCACCTCCACAGAGAAGAAGAGCAAGCTCGACTCGCTGGGCGTCAACGCACCCGAAATCGTGCCCACGCAGCAGATGCGACAGGAGCGTTTCGACAACTGGGAACTCACCGACGACCACGGCATGCACATCTACGGACTGGCAAAAGACCAGAACGGCAAGGAGTACTACATGGTGAAGAACTCTTGGGGCGAATATGGCGACTACAAGGGAACATGGTACATGACAAAGGCCTTCGTGGCTGCCAACACCATGGACTTCCTCGTCAACAAAAACGCCATCCCCAAGGAAATCCGCAAGAAGCTCGGCATCTGATAAGGCAAAATGCCCGTTAAGGCGCGGCGATTGTGTTTGGTCACATTGCCGAAACGTTTAGGAAAAATCTAGATTTTTTGGTTCGAAACTGTAGGTTTTGACGAGAAAAATCTAGATTTTTTATTAGTGTCCGGGGAAAAGCACCGAAGGTGCGATAGATGACAGACAGGGGTGCTAGCCCCTGGTCTATCATCATCCATAGTTTTTCTAGCCCCGAAAGGGCGACAGAACGTGTTACTTGTTCAGTATCAGTTATTTTAGTCCTCTGCCGCCCCCTCGGGGCTTTATTTGTTGTCGCATCATTAACCGGGGGTAAACACCCCCGTCTGTGTTCTTTCGTCTCTTCGAGACTTTGACAAGCCGAACCACAATATCCGTAGAATCTGAGTCATCCGTGTTCGTTTGTTTTTTTGAACACAGATTGCGGATCCACCGGATTTTTATGTTTCTAAGGATAAGCAATTCGTCTTATTCGTCAAATTCGTTGTCGAACCACAATATCCGTAGAATCCGAGTCATCCGTGTTCGTTTGTTTTTTGAACACTGATTGCACAGATTCACCGGATTTTCTGTTTCTAAGGATAAGCAATTCGTCTTATTCGTCAAATTCGTTGTCGGCCTCATGTTCTGCTTCGTGTCCGAAACACTGTTGGATAAGAGTATAGGAGATAAAAGGCGATGTTTTTAGCGGACAGCAATAGTTTTTTTTGCTTAACCCACAAGTTGCTTTCAGTTAAACGACGTTTGACCTTCGATTATACAACAACTTGTTTTCTGCAAGACGACATTCGTATGGTGGTAAAGCTTCCAATTGATTATTAACAAATTCTCAAAAATAGGTTGAATATATTTGCAAGTTTCATTTTTTTTGCCTATTTTTGCAACGATATTAAATGATTAACCCAGCCGTCCGAAACGAGCGGCATAAAACTTTAGCAATTATGAAGAAACTTATCCTTATCATGTTGCCACTGCTGGCCATTGCCGGCAAGGCATGGGGAGCGTATGTGAAGGTCGGCGGCTACGAACTGCAGCCGGGAAGCACCCACAACCACTCCAACAACTCACGCATCGACAGCGGCACCGCCTCGCTCAGCAGCGATGCCAAGACGCTCACTCTCACCGACATGATGTTCTCAACAGGAAAAGCCACGGGCATAGAAATCTACAGCGACATGACCGTCGTCTTGGTGGGGTTCAGCGAATTAAAATTGAGCAGCGATCATCATGGCATCATCATCTACCAAGGCGCCAACGTCACCATCACGGGCAAAAGTCTCGACATTTTTGCCTCAAACAGGCCGTGCATTGAGATGTTCTCCGGCTCCAGCCTGAAGATTAAGAATGTCTGGAACTTGAGGCTATCGCATATTGAATATCAAAGCACTTACTGCATCTTGGGAAATACCGCCTACTGCGGAGACGTGACGATAGAGGACTCCAACGTCAACTTTGAGCTTTGTAAAAACAACCTCCTGAAAGACCTCAACAGCTTCACCATCACTGGCGGAGAAGACACCTACGTGGAAATGCGGTGCGACAACAAGGCCCTTCTCAACAACGTGAACAACATGACGCTGGGTGATTGCATCAAAACCGTCTGCGATTACACCGACCCCCACTTCTCCTCCAGCGCAAAGACACTCGTGGACGCCAACGGGCAGACCGTGAAGGGTTACGCGCGCTTTGAATACGAGTACAGGGTGTTGTTAAACAAGACCAACTTCCCCGACGACACGTTCCGCATGTTCATCAGAAACAGCCAGACGCTGAATCCCGACCTGAATGACTACCTCACGCAGGACGAGGTCAACAATATCAAGACCATCGACGTGTCGAACAAGAACATCTCCAACCTGCAAGGAGTGGAGTTCTTAACCAAGCTGACCTCGCTGAGCTGCAACCAGACGAACATCACGGCGCTCGACGTGTCGGCACTTACGGAGTTGGAAAATCTGTCATGCGCCTATTGCACAAATCTCACCTCGCTGAATTTGTACTACTACTACGACACCTCATACGGGGACAATCATAATGATGCTATGAAAACCTTAAATGTTTCTGGAACCAAGCTGACTGAACTCAACTTGAATCATTTTCGGTTTTTGGAGAACTTTTCATGTTCCGGCTGTACAAGCCTTAAAAGCCTCCATTTGTTTAATTGCCGTCAATTGGAAACACTGACGATAAGGGGGATGTACGGGAGCGAATTGAAATATCTCGACGCACGTTATGCTCTCAAGTTGAAGACCCTCGACTGTAGCAACAACCAACTGACAGAATTGTATGTGACAAATTGCTGTAGCCTGGAGACCCTTGACTGCAGCAACAACAAACTGGAATCTTTGGATTTTTCAATATGGTGTTATGACAACACCACTAGTATGCTGAAATCGCTCAATGCCAGCAACAACAAGCTGACGCAACTGGAAATGCTAAATGATTGTCCGGTATTGGAAACACTCGACATCAGCAACAACCAATTAACAAGTGTATCCCAACTGGAAATGCTAAATGATTGTCCGGCATTGGAAACACTCAACATCAGCAACAACCAATTAACAAGTGTATCCCTGCACGATTATCCCGAACTGACTTCGCTCAATTGTTCTAACTGCGCCGCAACGCTTCTTTCCATTGGCAGCATGCCAAAGCTGGCGACGCTGAACTGCGAGGGCAACCCCCTGGAATCACTTTACTTGCTTTCATGTCCCGCCTTGACGGACATCGGCAGTTACACAGTCAGCGACCTCATGAAAGTTCAAAACACAGCCATGACACAACTGGCGATTAACCAGGCAAATTTAAAAACCTTGGTTGTGGAAGACTGTTCAAAATTAAAGACACTGACCTCAGAAGGCGGCAATGCCGAACTATCCATGACCGTTAGCAACTGTCAGGTGTTACAGGCTATTGACTGCAAGAACAACCATGTGAAAGGGCTTTATCTGTCCTCACTTCCGGGACTGAAGACCCTGGACTGCAGCAACAACATTCTCACCGAATCGATTGAGCTGACAGGTTGCTCTGCTTTAGAAACACTCAACTGCAGCAACAACCAACTCTCCCAACAACTCGACCTGTCAGGATGTCCGGCACTGAAGGAATTGAACTGCGAAAACAATAATATCCCAGTACTGAACATTGCCGACATGCCGTCTTTGCAGACCCTTAAGGCCGAAAACAATCCCGCTTACAATTTAACCGTCAAGGATTGTCCTAACCTCTCAACCCTTACCTTCACACCAACTATGTCGTATATGATGAGTTTTGACAATACCGGCCTCACATCGTTGACAATACACAATGCTGAAAGTATGAGGTCGTTTACGGCAGTCAACAACTTAGCGTTGCAAACCATGGACTGCAGCCACAACCAGATCATGAATATGACGTTGTCAAACTGCCCCGCACTGGTAACACTTAACTGTTCCTACAACCCGCTCTACACTCTGACAATAGATGGAGATAACGGTGGTTTTGCCGAACTAAAGACAATCGACTTCAGCAACACAACCCTTACACAATTTGGTTTATATAATTGTCCGAAACTGGAAACTCTCGACTGTACCAGTTCCCCTAACGATTATAGTCAGGAGATGGCCATCATCAACTGCCCTGCCTTGACAACCTTTATACATACCCCTATGCAAATGCTTCATGTGGATCATACGGGACTTACTGAACTGGCTTTCGACGGAAGCATCTATGACAGCGACAAGACAGTCAGGGTGGTTTTGACAAATAATAAGGCGCTGAAGACCTTGAGATGGAACAACAGCAACCTGTCGTGGCTTAGTGTGACAGACTGCACCGCATTGCAAACCATTGACGTAAGCAACAACAAAATCTCCGACATGTACCTGACCGAGTGCGCCGACAATGCTGCCGTGTATTGCCAGAACAATCAGCTCGATGAGAGCAAGATGACTTATCTGATGGACAATCTTCCTAACATGACAAACTGGACAGTTCCCGCCCTTTACGTCTACGACGCAAGCAGCGACACGGAGCAGAACGTCTGCACCATGGCAAACGTGGCGACGGCGATGGAGAAAGGCTGGACGGTCTATTACTTCGACGGCACCGACTGGTTGCCCTATAGCCTTAACACCGTTCCCACCAACATCGACACTGTCAGCAGTACTGTAGATGCCGACGACTCGGCACCCATCTACAACCTGCAAGGACAGCTGGTAAACGACAGCTACAAAGGCATCGTCGTCGTCAACGGAAAGAAAATCAGGAGGAAGTAAAGTATAGCTTATAGCAATAGTACGAAAAACGACACATAGAAGTGAGAAGACCGGTCTTCTCACTTCTTCCTTTTTTACCATGAAAAAGGCAAAATAGCGTTTTTAGCATTTTTTATGTGAAAAAGTGCTTTTTGTTCCAAAAAAAAACCGTAACTTTACCGCGGATTATTGTGTACCTATTCGAAATACACCCGTATTTCGTAGTGAAGGGTATGTGGTAAGCGGCTGTTAGGACAGTGTGTAAGCCCGAATAATACCGCATTGAGGACTAGCCTCGCAACCCAGTAACAGGTACAACCACAGTAACCCCACCCGTGCAGCGGAAAGAATAAAAATAAATATATAAATGCATTTCAAATGGAATTACGTACCACCTACACCAGAAGAACAGAAGGCAGCTGAGGCGCTCGGCGCGAAGATGAGCATCTCGCCTATCATGGCGCAGATCCTCGTCCGTCGCGGCATTACGACGGAGCCAGCGGCCAAGCGTTACTTCAGGCCTCAGCTGGGCGACCTCATCAATCCATTCCTCATGAAGGACATGGACGTGGCCGTGGACAGGCTGAACGATGCCATGGGACGCAAGGAGCGTATTCTGGTATACGGTGACTACGATGTGGACGGATGCACGGCCGTCGCACTGGTGTACAAATTTCTGCAGCAGTTCTATTCCAATGTCGACTACTACATACCCGACCGCTACGACGAGGGGTATGGCGTCAGCAAGAAAGGACTAGAATATGCGCAGCAGACAGGTGTGAAACTGATTATCATCCTCGATTGCGGCATCAAGGCCATCGAGGAGATTACCTATGCCAAGACCCTAGGCATAGACTTTATTATCTGCGACCATCACGTTCCCGATGAGGTGATGCCACCAGCCGTGGCCATTCTCAACCCTAAACGCGAGGACGACAGCTATCCCTTCAAGCATCTCTGCGGCTGTGGCGTGGGGTTCAAGTTCATGCAGGGCTTTGCCAAGAACAACAGCATTCCCTTCTCGCAACTGATACCCCTGCTCGACTTCGTTGCCGTGAGCATTGCCGCCGACATTGTGCCTGTGGTGGACGAAAACCGCATCCTGGCCTTCCACGGACTGAAGCAGCTCAACCAGAATCCGAGTGTCGGACTAAAAGCCATCATCGACATCTGCGGACTGAGTGGCCGCGACCTGTCGATGAGCGACATCGTGTTCAAGATAGGACCGCGCATCAATGCGTCGGGACGAATGGAGAACGGCAAGGAGTCGGTCGACCTGCTTGTGGAGCGCGACTTCCAGTCAGCCCTCCAAAAAGCCAAGAACATCAACCAGTATAACGAACAGCGAAAGGACATCGACAAGCAGATGACCGAAGAGGCCAACCAGATTGTGGCACGCATAGAAAGCCAGAAGCGCCACTCCAGCATCGTGCTCTACGACGAGAACTGGAAGAAAGGTGTCATCGGCATCGTGGCATCGCGACTCACGGAAATCTATTTCCGCCCGACCGTTGTACTCACGCGCGACGAGGAGTTTGCCACAGGGTCGGCACGCTCGGTGACGGGTTTCGACATCTATTCGGCCATCAAGAGCTGCCGTGACCTGCTGGTCAACTTCGGCGGACACACCTATGCCGCCGGCCTCACCTTGCGATGGGACGACATCCCAGAGTTCCGCCGCCGCTTCCAGAAATACGTGGAGGAGCATATCCAGCCGGAACAAAAGGAGGCCACGCTCGACATCGACGCCATGATAGACTTCAAGGACATCACCCGCAAGATGCACAACGAGCTGAAGCGATTCGGTCCCTTCGGCCCCCAGAACCTAAAGCCCATCTTCTGCACCACTGGTGTCTACGACTTCGGAACGAGCAAGGTGGTGGGACGCGACCAAGAGCACATCAAGCTCGAGCTGGTGGACTCCAAGTCGAACAACGTGATGAACGGCATTGCATTCGGACAGAGCGGCTCGGCACGCTACATCAAGAGCAAGCGCTCGTTCGACATCGCCTATACCATTGAAGACAACATCTACAAGCACAACGACGTGCAGCTGCAAATTGAAGACATCAGACCAGCAGAAGAAGAATAGCCAGCAGACAGACGTCTTTCTGTCCATCCTGAAACGCTATTGGGGTTTCGACAACTTCCGAGGTGTGCAGCGCGACATCATAGAGAGCATCGCAGCCGGACGCGACACGCTGGGACTGATGCCCACAGGTGGCGGAAAGAGCATCACCTTTCAGGTGCCGGCACTCGCCATGGAAGGTGTCTGCATCGTCATTACGCCGCTCATCGCGCTGATGAAAGACCAGGTGGCCCACCTGCGCAAGCGCAACATCAAAGCGGCGGCCATATACACCAGCATGTCGCGCGACGACATCATACAGACGCTTGAAAACGCCATCTTCGGAGGAATCAAGATTCTTTACGTGTCGCCCGAAAGACTCGGCTCCGAACTGTTTCAGAAGAAACTAGGCCACATGCATGTGAGCTTCATCACCGTTGACGAGGCCCACTGCATCTCACAATGGGGCTACGACTTCCGCCCCGCGTATCTTGAGATTGCCAAGATACGCAAACTGCTCGACAACAGCCTGTATCGTCGCGAGCACGGCGAAACAGGTCCTATTCCCATCCTTGCTCTCACCGCTACGGCCACACCACGTGTGGTCGAAGACATTCAGCAACAATTGCTCTTTGCCCAGAACAATGTGTTCAGCATGAGCTTTGAAAGGAAAAACCTTGCATACGTGGTGAGAAAGACCGATGACAAGCTTGGTCAGCTGACGCACATACTGACCATGGTCGAAGGGTGCGCCATCGTCTACGTGCGAAGCCGCCGCAAGACCAGGGAGATTTCCGACTATCTCATCAAGCAGGGGTTCAGTGCCCTGTCCTATCATGCAGGACTCGACAGCGTGTCGCGCGACGAACGACAACACGAATGGCACGACGACCGCGTGCGCATCATGGTGGCCACCAACGCCTTTGGCATGGGCATCGACAAGCCAGACGTCAGACTGGTCATCCACATGGACTGTCCCGACTCGCTCGAAGCCTATTTCCAGGAAGCAGGACGCGCCGGGCGCGACGGACAGAAATCGTATGCCGTGCTCCTCTACAACGGCAGCGACCAGCATAAACTCAACAAACGCATTGCCGACACCTTTCCTGAAAAGGACTACATTCGCCGCGTCTACGACAGCCTGGCCTATTTCTATCAGATAGGCGTGGGCAGCGGCTACGGCCACGCCTTCCAGTTCAACATCGACCTTTTCTGCCACAACTTCCGCCTCTTTCCCATACAGGTGCACTCCGCGCTGATGATTCTCATGCGTGCAGGCTACATAGACTACGACGAGGAACACGACGCGCAGGCGCGCGTACATTTTCCTATATCGCGCGACAAGCTCTACCTGCTCGACCATCTGTCGCCCAACGAGAACAACGTCATCACGGCACTTCTGCGCAACTATGGCGGACTTTTCACCGACTACTGCTACATCGACCTGCCCTATCTGGCAAAGCAGGCAGGGCTGGAAAGTCAGCAGCAGGTGTACATGATACTAAAGAACCTGAACGCAAGACACATCGTCAGTTTCATTCCTCAGCAGAAGATACCCTACATCACCTACACGCAGAGCCGCGAAGACGGCGACCGCATTATTATCCCACCGTCGGTCTATGAGGAGCGAAAGGCGCAGTTTACGGAACGTATTTCCCATGTCTTGCGCTACGCCAACGACGACAGCATCTGCCGTAGCCGTCAGCTGTTGCGCTATTTCGGTGAAGAACGGTCGGTCGACTGCGGACAATGCGATGTCTGCCTGAGCCACAAAGGCGACCACCTGTCTGAAAACCAGCTGTCGCCCATCCGCCAGCGCATCCTCGATTTGCTGAGCGACAAGCAGTCGCATTTCGTCAGCGAGCTCAACGACTTACCCTTCAATACCGAGCAGGTTGGAGCAGCCCTGAAATATCTTGTCGATGAGGAGATAATCCACATTCAAGGGTCCCGCATCTTCCTATGACGATTATGCGTCAAACTGTCCGCCAAGGCCATGAAAAAAGCGCTGCACCGCATGAGCGGGACAGCGCTTTCGCAATGTAAGGTGATTTAAGAAGAGTCTTAGTTGTTCTCCGGTCTCAGCTGGCGGACGACAGCACCTGCGCGCCACATTTCCTGATTGCGCATGGCCTCGAGCTCCTTCTCCAGTCCGGCACGATAGTCGGGCTTCGAGTTGGAATCAATACTGATCTGTGCCTCAGTGCCGTTTTTCACGCTCTCGTAGAGTTGCTGCATCACGGGCTTAATGGCGTCGTGGAAACGCGGAGCCCAGTCGAGAGCACCACGCTGAGCGGTGGTAGAGCAGTTGGCATACATCCAGTCCATACCCTTGGCACCGAACAACGGGCCGAGGCTCTGCGTCAGTTCCTCAACAGTCTCGTTGAAGGCTTCCGATGGCGAATGGCCGTTCTCGCGCAGCACTTCATACTGAGCGAGCAGCAGTCCCTGAATAGCACCCATCAGCGAACCACGCTCACCAGTGAGGTCGCTTGTTGCCTCGCGCTCGAAAGTGGTCTTGAACAGGTAGCCGGCACCGATGCCGATACCGAAGGCCAATGTCTTTTCCTCTGCCTTGCCACTTGCGTCCTGATAGACGGCATACGAGCAGTTCAGGCCGCGGCCTTCGCAGAACATGGTGCGCAGGCTGGTGCCCGAACCCTTCGGAGCCACCAGAATCACGTCGATGTCCTTTGGAGGAACCACGCCGGTGCGGTCGCTCCAGTTGATGGCAAATCCATGAGAATAATACAAGGTCTTACCCGGAGTAAGATATTTCTTGATGTTCGGCCACACCTGAATCTGACCAGCATCAGAGAGCAGCATGCAAACAATGGTACCTTTCTCAGCGGCCTCTTCGATAGAGAAGAGCGTCTGACCCGGCACCCAGCCATCGGCCACGGCCTTGTCATAGGTCTTTCCCTGACGCTGGCCCACGATCACGTTGAAGCCGTTGTCGCGCAGGTTGCAAGCCTGTCCAGGTCCCTGAATACCATAGCCAATCACTGCGATGGTTTCGTTTTTGAGCACTTCGCGTGCCTTTTCCAAAGAGAATTCCTTACTGGTGACCACGGTCTCGATGACGCCACCAAAATTCATTTCTGCCATAAATGCGTTTTCTGTTTTTAATTGTGATACTTTTCCCTTTGAACCATGCCAGTCCTGCCCGAGAACCGTCGTCTTGTTGGTCCACTCATGCCCTGCCCGAGGGTACGACGAGGGGTTAACTATAACATTTTGGCTGCAAAGTTAGCAATTTGAAATGAAATAGCCAAACTTTCTTTCGCTTTTATATCAAATTAGCATTTTTAGAACCTTTGTGTCATCCTTTGGTCTGTCTGGCACATACTTTTCTGAAAACTTGGCAGGTCGACTCACCGTCTGTTTCGCTGTTTGCCAATGCTGCATCAGACGAAGTGCACCTTGCTGCGCACCACTTCCACGCCACCATCCTTGCAGATGCGCACACAGAACTCGTCGGGACCTGTCTGCTCGCGGTAGAAACTGAGACGGTCACCCTGATGACATTCGGCCACGTAGGCGATATCGAATCGCCGTATGCGGTGAGTGCGATACCAGTCGAGAGGCCACAGGTCGAGCACATGCTCAATATACTTCACCGAGTTGATGTGGCCATTGATGTCTACATCATTATAATAGGTGTCGATGGTGCGCACGAGTTCTGCCTGATCATCCATCTTCACTCTTGTGAGCTTGGCCATGGGATTCTCCTTTTCCGTCTCCACCCAGTTCAGCAACTCGCCGTTGCGAATGTCCATCAGGTTGCACGGCTGTCGCGTCTCGGTGTCTATCATGGCCCAGATGCTGCGTCCATAGCCATAGACCTTGCCGCTGTCGTCGGACACGCGGAAGCTGCGGTTGGTGAAATAGCGCATGGCACTCTCAACCCACGTCTCCACGTTGAACCGTGTGTACATCGGAGGCATCTCATCCATTTCGATGGCCAGACGTGAAAGCACCCATGCACGATTGACAGACAGCAGCCACCCCATTCCAAATCCGCGGTCGGTGCTGTGGAAATCGGCTGCATTGAGCAAGTGGTTGCCCAGATGGCCCATAAACAAACGCTGGCTGAAGTCGCAGTGGAAGGGCTCAGCCAGAAACTGGTATTTTCCTGTTTTTTCCATTGGTACTATTGATTGGTTGGTGTAGTTCATGTCTTCAACACTACCGCCCAACGGGGACATCATCGTGTTGACGACAGGAGCTATCGTGCCTTCTTCTGCTGACGAAGGCGTGTCTTTCCAGAATGCTATTCACTGTCCCTGTACTTGCGTTCCTGCTTTTCCAAGAAGTCGGTGACCTGTTCCACGGTGCTGCGGGTGACGGCCACACGACCAGAGCGTGTGTACTGCAGGACGCACTGATGCTTGTCGAGCTCGCGGAACAGCTGGGTGATGTCCTCAGTGATGCCACCGAGCATGACGGTGATGTACGTGGGATTCACCTCCATGATGCTTCCTCCCGCCTGACGGATGATGCGCGTGACGACGGGATTCTCCAGAACGATAGGCGTGGAAAGCTTATACAGCGCCACCTCGCGGATGAAAAGCTGGTCGTCGGTGTAGCAGCTGGCCTTGATGACGTCTATCTTCTTTTCTATCTGCTTGGTAATCTTGGCTATCTGGTCTGCATTGCTCCATGCGGTGATGGTGTACTTGTGGACACCAGGAATGCTCGATGCCGACACGTTCAGGCTCTCTATGTTGACCTGCCTACGCGTGAACACAGCGGTTATCTGGTTGAGAATGCCCGCGAGATTCTCCGAGTAGACCAGCAGGGTGTAGAATGTCTTGTCTTCCATATATGAAGTTTTTACACTGAGTAAGGAGGAATGAGGAACGAGAGATGAGTATCAGGCACAGCGCCTGTTTATGTCTTGGGAAAGCGAAACCACAGGCAACACCTGCATGACCTCATGACTTGCTGCTCATTTCTGATTACCTGTTAATCGTTATCAACTGCGAGCTGCATCTGGTCGATGCTCATTCCCGGCGGTGTCATTGGCAGGACGTCGTCGTCTTCCTTGATGGCGCACTCCATGATGAATGGGCCTTTGGCAGCCATCATCGTTGCCACGGCCTCCTGTAGGTTGCTTCTGTCGGTCACTGCCATGTAGGGTATGCCGTAGCCCTGCGCTATCAGCTCGTAGCAGGGATTCATCATCCGTGTGAACGACTTTCTGCGCTGCCAGAACATATCCTGCCACTGACGCACGTTGCCCAGATAGTGGTTGTTGAGGATGACCATTTTCACGGGAGCCTGCTGTTCCATGATGGTGCCCAGTTCCTGAATGTTCATCTGGAAGCCTCCGTCGCCCGAGAAGCACACGACCTGTCTGCCTGGGGCGCCAAATGTGGCTCCGATGGCGGCGGGAACGCCATAGCCCATGGTGCCAAGTCCTCCGCTGGTGGCGATGGACCGAGGTTCGTTGAAAAGGGAATAACGGGTGGAGAACAGCTGGTTCTGTCCCACGTCGGTCACAGTGATGTTGTGTCCGTCGGTGGCCTGAGCAATGGCATCCACCACCTCTCCCATCAGCAGCGGCCCGTCTTGTGGATGCAGGGCAGGCCTGATAACGCGTTCCATCTCCTTTTCTGCCAATGGCGCAAACGACTCCCGCCATTCGCGATGGCTGTTCTGATGAATCAGACGCGTAATGGCTGGAAGCGATTCCTTGCAGTCTGCCACCACGGCCACGTCGGTTTTCACGTTCTTGTCGATTTCCGAGCGGTCTATGTCCAGATGAATAATCTTTGCCTGACGGGCGTATGTCTCAACGTTTCCCGTCACACGGTCGCTGAAGCGCATGCCGATGGCGATAAGCACGTCGCACTCCTGCTCCTTGATGTTGGGTGCGTAGTTGCCGTGCATGCCGAGCATACCCATGTTGAGCGGATGGTTCGACGGCAGTGCCGAGAGTCCAAGCATGGTTCTGGCAGCGGGAATGTCGGCTTTCTCAAGGAAATCGATGAGTTCCTGCTGTGCATTGCCCAGCTCTACGCCCTGCCCCACCAGTGCCAACGGCCTGCGGGCATTGTCTATAAGCTCTGCGGCCTTGCCAATGGCCTCCATGTCGAGTTCTGGATAGGCTACATAGCTGCGCACGAAGTCCACCTTCATGGGTTTGTAATCAACCATGCTGACCTGTGCATTGCGCGGGAAGTCGAGCACCACGGGCCCGGGTCTTCCACTGCGGGCGATGTAGAAAGCACGGCTCACGGCCCAAGCGATGTCCTCGGCGTGGCGTATCTGATAGCTCCACTTCGAGATAGGCTGTGCCACGCCTACGAGGTCTACTTCCTGGAAGGCATCGGTGCCCAGGACAGCAGTGCTCACCTGTCCGGCAATGACCACGATGGGGGTGGAGTCCATCATGGCGTCGGCGATGCCAGTCAGTGTATTGGTGGCTCCGGGACCACTGGTGACGATGCAGACGCCCACCTCTCCACTGACGCGGGCATAGCCCTCGGCAGCGTGTGTGGCGGCCTGCTCATGTCGCACCAGAATGTGGTCGAAGGCTTTTTTCTCGCCACGTGTGTAGTCATAGAGGGCATCGTAGACGGGCATGATGCTCCCGCCGGGATAGCCGAAGATGGTCTTCACACCTTCTGCCTGAAGCGAGCGCATCAATGCTTCAGAACCGGTTATCTTTTCTTTCATTCTGACAGTTTTCTGATAAATTCGGCTGCAAAGTTATACAAAAAAAGCCATCACACAAAAGGTTTGGTTATATTTTTTAAGTTCTTTGTAAGCAATAAGAGGTAAGAGGTGAGAGGTGAGAGATTAGTTGTGAGAAGCGAGAAGTAAGAGGTGAGAGGTGAGAGGATACATTCTTCCGCTTCAAGCCCCTCCCTCGTTCTCCGTTCTCAGTTCTCAGTTCTCCGTTCTCAGTTTTCAGTTCTCAGTTTTCACTACCACTTTGCGTCCGTTGTGGAGATACACACCTGGTTGTGTGGGCACTTCATGGAGCGGACGTCCGTCCACAGCAAACCATTTGCCGTCGAAAAGTTGCATTTCTGTGGCTTGGTCAATGGCTGTGGGAGCGCCCTGCGGCTCTGAGATAATCACCCACGTGTCTCCGTTGACCACGCCACCGCTCTCATACTCCACGCCAGAGCTCGTCCGGCTCCATACAGCGCCGCTGGGTGCCACGATGGTTCTGTTGCCTCCCAGATGCAGCGATTTCCAGCTGATCACAGCTCCCGTGCTCACGCCCTTGGCCTTGACGGTGGCATTGCCGCCGACATAAAGCGAGGAAGGATAAGTCCATGTGCTGTTCGCTCCGCGCACTCTCGGTGCACCTCTCAGCCCGGTCATCGTTCCCTCGGCTGTCAGCACGACGTCGCCTCTCACTCTCATCGTGCCTGCACCAGTCATATACACGGCATTTCTTCCATGCACGTTGAGTTCTCCGGTTCCCTCGATGACAGTCGACGCGTCGACCATCAGTCCGTCGCAGCCATCGATGGCCGTGAGGGTGTTCTGCCCCTGCACCTGTATGGTAAGGTCGGCAATGGTACTGCGTATGGCACTGCCATAGCCGAGTGTGCTCACAGCGCCATAGGGACTGCCTGTAATGGTCTCGCCCTTGAGCGTCAGCTTGTTGGCATCAGCATCGTAGACGACCCGTCCAAAAGCATCGGAAAAAACGTTGTCGGCATTGTGGCTGGTCACCCTGTTTCCTTTCACCCAGAGGCCATAGCTCTTGCAGTCACCGCCATCGACACTCTGCCACGATACCTGACCAAAGATATCCACGTGGTGTCTCACTCCCCAGTTTTTGCCCTTCAGCACGGCAATCTGCTCCTCGGTAATCTCGTTTTCCTCGGTCAGCGACACGTGGTCCACCACCTTGAGAAAGAGATCGGGATGCTGTGCGAACTTGATCTCGTCGACGAGTGCCTGCATGCCTTCGCCTTTCAGGCAGTTGTCATAGAACGCGAACTCTTCTCTTCCGAAAGACCCCTTGTCCCTGAGGTCGATGCTGACCAGTCTGTTGTGGCAGCAGATGGTCCGCCCCAGCAAGGTCTTGCCCGAGAGGTCGAGCGTCTGCAGCTGGTTGCTGCAGCAGTTGAGTTCTTTCAGAGAGGGCATTCCCGACAGGTCGATAGCCTGCAAGTTGTTGTAGCTGCAGTCGAGCGTGTTCCTACTCGACGTAAACAGCGAGGGCAGAAGCAGCTCTGTCAGGTTGTTGTCGGAACAGTTGATATCCGTCAGATAGTGGCACTGTGTGAGGTCGAGCGTTGTCAGCTGGTTTCCATGGCAGTCGAGCGTGTTCAGTGATGGCATGGTCGTGACGTTGAGGGCTGTCAGGTTGAGCAACGGACAACGCAGCACGTTGAGACAGGTGAGCTTGTCCAGCCCCTCAATGTTGGTCACGTCGAGGTCGGTAAGGTCGAGCGATGTCACCTCGCTCAGGTCACCTTCGTAGTGGGCTGTCGGCGCAACGATGACGTCCGCAGAAAGATAATACCTCGTGCGCTGCTGTCTGATGGCGGTGCGGAGTGCAGCATCGGGGAAGGCCGTGCCGTCGACAAGCGAATAGAATTTTCCGATGATGGCCTTGTTCTTGATGCTTCCGTTGGCCCCCACGATGGCCTGTTTGCTGCTGCTGAACGATGCCTCGAGATAGTCCATCCATTCTCCTGTCACGGTGCAGGCTTTCAGATTCTTTGTGGCCACGCTGTTCTTGCCTTCTAAAACCACGTAGCTGCCACCAGTCACGCTGAGCGAGCCGAAACGGTAGAGGCCAGGCTCGCCCGTGCCCGTGCTCTTCACGTAGGAGTTCTTGATAACGAGCTTCTCGTTGCCTTCCTCGCCCCAGAATCCGGTCGAATTGGTGGCAATCACTTCCACTTTGGCATCGTCGATGGTCAAGGTTGTTCCGTCATACACCGACACAGCGTCTTCATCATATCCTTTGATGTAGCAAAACCCGTTGGGCGATGTGATGGTGGTGGGCTTGTCGACACGCACGGGACTGGAGTCCTCCGCTGCAAGATTATTATCGCCAACGCACACAATCGTCAGTCCGACGATACCTTTGTTGTAAATGGCACGATTGTCGGAGCCGGAGCGATGGATGTGTGTGTTGTTGATTGTCAGCGTCTTCGTCGCGTCATCGTAGCTGATGGAAAAAGGCTGTGACAGGTTGGCACTCATAATTCTGTCCTCGGGAATAGCGTTGTGGATGGCCGAAGCATTAGCCGACGTAACCTGTACGCCGGCCACATAAAGCTGGTACTCTGCGGCACGGGCTAAGCCTGTAGTTGCCACAAACAAAAGAAGTGTTGATGCAAGTCGTTTCATGATGCTTATTGTTTTATGTTAGGGTTTTAGTTTCACATTGCTCTATTCTTGGTGATGAGAGGTGAGAGGATGCCTCCTTCTGCTTCCTTATTGATGCTTCTATTCCAGGCGCGGCTCATCTTTTGGAGTTTGGGAGTTTGGACAATAGAGTTTTTTTCTCTCTTGCTGCGATTTCTGAGCCAGAACGAATGTCTTAACTTGGGTCCACTTTTAAAATACCCTTTTGTCCTGTCGTCCCTTCGGGACTCTTCTGTAACTCCCTGTTTTTCGAGAAGGGGTTACACCCCTCCCTGTGGTCTTTACGTCCCTTTGGGACTTTTTATAAGTGGGCCAAACTCCCAGATCAACTTCCGAAAGATGTCTTGTTACAACATGTCGTCGATAATGCGCACGCCGCCTTTGTCGGCACTCGACACGCTCTGGGCATACGCACGCAGGGCCTTGGAAACGGTACGGTTGCGCTTCAACGGCTGCTGCGGACGTGCTGCCAGCTCCTCGTCGGAGAGCTTCACGTTGATGCTGCGCGACGGGATGTCAATGACGATGATGTCGCCATCCTTTATTTTTCCGATGTTTCCGCCCGATGCTGCCTCGGGAGAGATGTGTCCGATGGAGAGTCCGCTGGTGCCTCCCGAGAATCGTCCGTCTGTGATGAGCGCGCACTCCTTGCCCAGGTGCATCGACTTGATGTAGCTGGTGGGATAGAGCATCTCCTGCATGCCAGGCCCGCCCTTGGGACCCTCGTGGGTGATGACCACGCAGTCGCCGCTCTTCACGCGCCCGCCCAGAATGCCCTCGCAGGCATCTTCTTGTGAGTCGAACACCACAGCGGGACCCTCGAAATGCCACAGTGCCTCGTCCACGCCGGCGGTCTTCACCACACAGCCGTCCTGGGCAATGTTGCCGAAGAGCACGGCCAGACCGCCGTCCTTGGTGTAGGCGTGCTCGATGTCGCGGATGCAGCCGTTCTGACGGTCTTTGTCGAGCGTACCCCACGTACTGTCCTGCGACCCCATCTTCGTGGAGAAGCGGTTGCCGGGTGCACTCTGATAGATGCGGTCGGCTTCATCGTCGATGTCGTCGCCCATGATGTCGTATTTGCCGATGGCCTCACCCAGTGTGAAGCCGTCAACGCGCATGCAGTCGAGATGCAGCAGGTTGCCTTTGGCCAGCTCATTCATGATGCCGAAGATGCCACCGGCGCGGTTGCACTCCTGCACGCTGTACTTCTGCGTGTTGGGAGCCAGCTTGCACAGGCAGGGTGTCTTGCGCGACAGCTGGTCGATGTCGTTCATGGTGAAGTCCACACCGGCTTCCTGGGCCACGGCCAGCAGGTGGAGCACGGTATTGGTAGAGCCACCCATGGCGATGTCGAGCGTCATGGCGTTGAGGAAAGCCTCTCGTGTGGCTATCGAGCGGGGCAACACGCTGTCGTCGCCGTCCTCATAGTAGGCCAGCGCGTTTTCCACCACCTGACGGGCAGCCTGACGGAACAGCTCCACGCGGTTTACGTGGGTGGCCAGGATGGTGCCGTTGCCGGGAAGACTCAGGCCGATGGCCTCGGTGAGCGAGTTCATGGAGTTGGCGGTGAACATGCCGCTGCACGAGCCGCAGCCGGGACAGGCGCAGCCTTCTATCTCTGCCATGTCGTCGTCGCTCACGCTGGGGTCGGCGCCCTTCACCATGGCGGTTATCAGGTCGGCATTCTCGCCGCGCCACCGTCCGGCCTCCATGGGACCACCCGAGCAGAACACCGTCGGGATGTTGAGGCGCATGGCGGCCATGAGCATGCCGGGCGTCACCTTGTCGCAGTTGGAGATGCAGATCATGGCATCGGCCTTGTGGGCGTTGACCATATACTCCACCGAGTCGGCAATGATGTCGCGCGAGGGCAGCGAGTAGAGCATGCCGTCGTGGCCCATGGCGATGCCGTCGTCGATGGCAATGGTGTTGAACTCTGCGGCATAGCAGCCCATTTTCTCTATCTCCTCACGCACTATCTGGCCTATCTCATGCAGATGGGTGTGGCCCGGCACAAACTGTGTGAACGAGTTGACGACGGCAATGATGGGCCGTCCAAACTGCTCGCGCTTCATGCCAGTGGCAACCCAAAGCGCACGTGCACCGGCCATGCGGCGGCCTTCGGTGCACACGGAACTTCTCAGCTGATGTTTCATGTCTTTATCTTGTTCTAACCTTATTTATTAATTGTGTTTGCAAAGATACGGCATTTTTGCCACACCGCCAACGTTTTCCACCGTCAAAATGAAAAAATTCTGCCACACATTGTCTTTGGATTATCTTTGGCCACGGACAAACACGGACTCACACGGACATTTGCTGTCGCATGTATAAGGAGTTTGGGAGTTTGGGAGTTTTCGCGGCTTTCAGCCGCTGGAGTTTAGACGTTAGTTCTGTTGCAAACGGATGAACACGGATTGTCTTTGGCGTTATGAAGGGATGTCTAAAGTTGAAAAAAAGAATGTCCGTCCGTGCTAAAAGACAATCCGAATCAGTCCGTGTTCATCCGTGGCAAAAATATTCATCCGTGGTAAAAGACATTCCGAGTCAGTCCGTGTTCGTCCGTGGCAAAAACATTCATCCGTGGTAAAAGGCACTCCGAGTCAGTCCGTGTTCGTCCGTGGCAAAATAATAAACCGTGGTAAAAGAAAAGCCGTGTCCGTCCGTGTTCGTCCGTGGCAAAAGAATGTCCTTCCGTGGCAGAAGAATCGCACGAAAAAACCGCAATAATTTTTCTTTCTTCTATTTTTTCATTACCTTTGCCCTCGCAATGAGAAAAATCATCCTGATAACAGGCGGACAACGTTCGGGCAAGAGCATCGAGGCCGAGCGACTGGCGCTGAGCATGAGCCACAACCCCATCTACATGGCCACGGCCCACATCTGGGACGAGGAATTCCGACTGCGTGTGCTGCACCACCAGGAACGCCGGGGAAGCCAGTGGACAAACATCGAGGAGGAGAAATGGCTGAGCCGGCATCAGGTGGAAGGACGCGTGGTGGTGGTGGACTGCATCACGCTCTGGTGCACCAACTTCTTCTTCGACCGCACTGCCAACGAATGGGAACAGCCATCGGTAGACGAAGCGCTGCAATGCCTGAAGGACGAGTTCGACAGGTTCACACAGCAGGACGCCACCTTCATCTTCGTGACCAACGAGATTGGCAGCGGCGGAGTGAGCGACAACGCCATCCAGCGACGCTTCACCGACCTGCAGGGATGGATGAACCAATATGTGGCCGCAAAGGCCGACGAGGTGGTGCTCATGGTAAGCGGCATCGCGGTGAAGATAAAACAAACGGACGGGGAGTGACACCCGGAACGTCACGAAAAGCAAAGAAACACGATGAGACAATTCAACATTGTAAGACCCGACGAACGACTGGCGCCGGCCATCCAGCAGAAGATAGACAACCTGAACAAGCCCAAAGGCTCGCTGGGCAGGCTGGAGGAACTGGCCATGCAGATATGTCTGGTGCAACAGACGCTCAGTCCCGAGCTGCGCCACCCCTGCCACCTGCTGCTGGGCGGCGATCACGGCATCGAACGTGAGGGCGTGAGCGTCAGTCCCCGCGACGTCACCTGGCAGCAGATGATCAATTTCACGCGCGGCGGCGGCGGCGTCAACATGTTCTGCCGTCAGCATGGCTTCAAGCTGCGCATCGTGGATGTCGGCGTAGACCACGACCTCAGCGGCGTGGAAGGCATCATCGACCGGAAGATTGCGTGGGGCACGAAGAACTTCCTCTACGAGCCGGCCATGAGTCAGCAGGAGATGGAACAGGCCATCGAGACGGGCGCTCAACTGGTGGACGACTGCCACGACGAGGGCTGCAACATCATCTGCATCGGCGAGATGGGCATCGCCAACACCTCCCCCAGCAGCATCTGGATGCATCTCTTCGGCAACATCCCCCTCGACGAATGCATCGGCGCCGGAGCAGGACTCAACGCCGCTGGCATCAGCCACAAACGCGAAGTGCTGAGAAAAGCCGTCGAAAGATTTTCTCCAACTGAGAACGGAGCGCTCGACCTTGGTCGCTTTGCTTGCAAAGAACTGAGAACTGAAAGGTGTGATTACTCTCAACCCAAAGATACTGCCGCAACCAGTAATCATACCTCTCAGTTCTCAGTTCTCAGTTCTCAGTTAATAAGATATTTCGGCGGCTTCGAAATGGTCACCGCCATCGGAGCCATGCTCCGTGCTGCCGAGCTTCGGATGCTCATCATGGTCGACGGCTTCATCATGTCGGCCTGTGCACTCGCTGCGTCGCGCCTCTATCCCGAGACGCTGGCCTACATGGTGTTCGGCCACTGCGGCGACGAGAGCGGACACCGGCGCATGCTCGAGCTCATGGACGCGCGCCCACTGCTCAGCCTCGGACTGAAGCTCGGCGAGGGCACCGGCGCCCTCTGCTCCTTCCCCATCATCGACAGCGCCGTGCGCATGATGAACGAAATGAACAACTTCGACAACGCACACATCACCAAATATTTCTGAATGGAAATCAATATCGACCAAACGAAATGGTACGACCGCATCTGGGCGGCGTTCATCTTTTTCACCCGTCTGCCCTTCTGGCGCTTCCACAAGCCGCCGAAGGAATGCTACAGAACGGTTGTCGAGCACTGGCCGTTGGTGGGATGGCTCACCGGCGGCGTCATGGCAGCCACGTTCTACCTCTGCTCCTTCATCATGCCGGTCTACCTGGCCCTGCTCGTGGCCGTCGTGGTGCGACTGCTGATGACCGGTGCCCTCCACGAAGACGGTCTCTGCGACTTCTTCGACGGCTTCGGCGGAGGAGGCAAGGACCGCCAGCGCATCCTCGACATCATGAAGGACCCCCACATCGGCACCTATGGCGTGCTCGCCCTCGTGTGCTACCTGGCCCTGCTCTTCGCCTCGCTCTACGCCATCGCCACCTCTCAGTTCTCAGATCTCAGTTCTCAGTTAAACATCCCCCTCGGGGGCTTGGGGGGCTCACCTTCTCAGTTCTCAGTTTTCAGTTCTCAGTTGTTCCCCGCCCTCGTCATCTTCGCCGCCGACGCCTATAGCAAGATGCTGGCCTCACAGATCATCATGTTCCTGCCTTATGCCCGCACCGAGCAGACGGCCAAGAACAAGACCGTGTATCGCAAGATGAGCGTCCCCGCCGGCATCAGCCTCTTCCTTCAGGGCATCCTCCCCCTGCTCCCCCTGCTCTATATCGGTACCGTCACCGGACTGCTGCGCTGGGACCTGCTGGTCTTCATCCCCTGTCTGGTCATGTACTTCCTCTACTACATGATGATGCGCAGACTGAGAGGCTACACCGGCGACTGCTGCGGCGCCCTCTTCCTCCTCATCGAGCTCACCTTCTATCTCACCGTCGCCCTCCAGCTCTTCACCCCATGAAACAGAGAACCGAGAGTTGAGAACAGAAACCGCCCCCAGCATATTTATCATTTATCATTTATCATTTATCATTTAGGCGCGCAGCGCCGCAACAACATGGACATCTACACCATTCGCCACACATCAGTAGCCGTTCCCCGCGGCACCTGCTACGGCTGGACAGACGTCCCCGTGGCCGACACCTTTGAACAGGAGGCCGCCGTCACTCGCTGCCAACTCGACGGCATCCACTTCGACCAAGTGTACTCCTCGCCACTCACCCGCGCCCGTCTGCTTGCCGCCGCCTGCGGCTATCCCTCCCCCACCCTCGACGACCGACTGAAGGAGATGAACATGGGCGACTGGGAGAACCGCCTCTACGACGACATTGAGCGCGAAGACCCCTCCATACGCCGGTGGTACGACGACTACATGAACCTCCAGGCAACGGGCGGCGAGAGCTATCGCGACGTATACCGACGCGTCGCCTCCTTCCTCGACGACCTCCGCCGCCAGCCCTATGAGCGCGTGGCCATCTTCGCCCATGGCGGCGTCCTCATCTGTGCAGGCGTCTATGCAGGCCTCTTCCCCGAGACCGACTGCTTCCGCCATCTCACCCCCTACGGCGGCATCCAGCGCTTCACCTTGTGAAGCTAAAGAAATAAAGAATAATGAATAAATAACAAAGCCCGATGCACTTCCCACGACACCCATCCCTCAGCCCTCCCCCCCTTGCCCCCGCCTATCATTTAGGCACGCGCCGCCGCCCCTGCGCTTTATTATTTATTAGTTATTCATTAGGCGCGCAGCGCCGCCCCCCGCTTTATTATTTATTATTTATTATTTATTAGTTATTCATTAGGCGCGCAGCGCCGCATCTATGATCAAATACACCAAGAAAGAAGAAATCATCAACAGCAGCTCCCACGGTTTTGGCATCCTGCTGGGTGTGGTCACGGGCATCATCTTCCTCGTGTGGTGCTTCCGTGCCGGCGACGGATGGGCGCGCACCGGTGTCATCCTCTACCTCTTCGGCATGCTCGCCTCCTACATCACCTCCACCGTCTACCACGCCCTGCCGCGTCGTCTGAAGGCCAAGGAAGTGCTGCGCCGTTTCGACCACGCCGCCATCTACTGGCACATTGCCGGCAGCTACTCCCCCATCACCCTCATTGCCATGCGCGACCACGGTGTGTGGGGATGGATACTGTTCTGCTTCGTGTGGCTTGCCGCCATCGCCGGCACCACCGTGAGCTTCGTACGTCTGAAAGACCACAGCAACGTCGAGACCCTGTGTTTCGTCCTCATGGGCCTCTCCGTCCTCATCGCCTTCAAGCCCCTGCTGGCCTGTGTGAGCACCGCCGCCGTGGTATGGATCATTGCCGAGGGCGTCTGCTACATCACCGGCGCCCTGTTCTACAGTCTGAACAAACGCCGCTACATGCACTCCGTCTTCCATTTCTTCGTCCTCGCCGGCAGCGTCTGCCACATCATCGCCGTCTGGGACATCCTCATGCAATACCTCTAACCCCCCTCCAAATACCCTCACCCCCTCCCCCCCAAAGGCTATGCCCCCTCTCTCCCAAAGGCTATGCCTAAGCCCCCTCTCCCAAAGGCTATGCGTACGAAGCGGCACCGCCGCTTCCCCTTCCCCCAAAAAAATGAAAAAAGAAAAAGTACCCTGCCAGTTCAACGAAGCTATCCGCCGCTATCAGCTCATCACTGACGGCGACCGCATCCTCGTAGCCCTCTCAGGCGGCAAGGACTCCATGGCCCTGCTCCAGCTGCTGGCCGAGCGTTCACGCATCTTCGTCCCCCGTTTCGAGGTCGAGGCCGCCTACGTCCGCATGACCGACATCCCCTACCAGTGCGACGAAGACTACCTCCGCTCCTTCGCCGCCTCCCTCTCCGTCCCCCTCCACATCGTCGAGACCCACAGTCTTCAATCCCCATCAACCCCTTACCACATCTCGGCAGCCCCCCTCCCTTCGGGAGGGTTAGGGGTGGGTTCCCCCTCTCCTTGCTTCCGCTGTTCCTGGCAACGTCGCAAGAAACTCTTTGAGACCGCCCGCGCCCACCGTTGCAACAAGATTGCCCTCGGCCACCATCGCGACGACCTCATGGAGACCGCCCTCATGAACCTCACCTTCCAGGGACAGTTCTCCACCATGCGCCCCAAGATGCCCATGGACGACTTCCCCATGACCCTCATCCGTCCCCTCTGCCTCATCCGCGACGCCGCCTTGCAGCAGTGGGCCGACGACCACGGCTACCACAAGCAGGTCAAGACCTGCCCCTACGAGCACGCCTCCCGCCGCCACGACATCAAGCAGGTCATCGCCCACCTCGAGCGCCTCAACCCCGAATTCCCTTACACCTTCTACCACGCCATCGAGCAAACCTTCCCCCCCTAACAACTATAGGAAAGGAAAACCCACCCCTACCCTCCCAAAGGGAGGGGGCTGCATAGAGGTAAGAGACAAGAGGCCTGCGCGCAAGCCCAGAATAGAAGTAAAAGAACCCCAAAGGTATCCCCTCCCCTCTCCGTTGTCAGTTCCCACCTCTCCGTTCTTTGCAAGCAACGCGACCAAGGTCGAGCGCTCAGTTAAACATCCCCCTCGGGGCCTTGGGGGGCTTCCCCCTCTCACCTCTCAGTTTTCAGTTCTCAGTTGGACACATCCCCCTCGGGGGCTTGGGGGGCTTCCCCTTATCACTTGTCACTTATCACTTAACACATCCCCCTCGGGGGCTTGGGGGGCTTCCCCCTCTCACCTCTCAGTTTTCAGTTTTCAGTTCTCAGTTGGACACATCCCCCTCGGGGCCTTGCGTGGCTTCCCCTTATCACTTTTCACTTATCACTTATCACTTTCCCCATGTCTCGTAAACTCTTCTGCGACCTCTCCCCCACCACCTACCGCATCTCCGTAGAGAAAGGCATCCTCCTGCGCCATCTCCGCGACCTGTTCACCGGCGTCCGCTTTGCCCGTCAACGCCAGCAAGCGCCGCTCCCCACCCTTGTCTACCGTCACAACTCCCTCATCCGTCGTCGTCTCGGCAATGTGAACATGCTGCTGCAGGAGAACAAGGCCACCAACCTCGCCCTCGCCACCCCGAAGGTCAGCGGCGTGCTCATCCGTCCCGGCGAGACCTTCTCCCTGTGGAAGCTCATCGGCCGCACCTCCGCCTCCCGCGGCTACTGCGAAGGCCTCACCATCGCGCGCGGCAAGCCCTCACAAGGCATCGGCGGCGGACTCTGCCAGTTCTCCAACCTCATCCACTGGATGATGCTCCACTCCGAGCTCACCATCGTCGAGCACCACCACCACGACGGTGTCGACCTCTTCCCCGACTACAACCGCAAGATACCCTTCGGCACAGGCACCAGCATCACCTACAACTACCTCGACTACAGGGTGCGCAACGACACCGACAACACCTATCAGCTCATCACCTATGTCGACGGCGAGTACCTGCGTGGCGAGCTGCGGGCCCTCCGTCCCCAGACCTATTCCTTCCACATCCACGTCGACGGCGAGCGCTTCGTCCGTGAAGCCGATGGCATCTACCGCTGCGGCACCGTCGTCCGCGACAAGACCGACCGCCGCACCGGACGCCTCGTCGCCCAGCAGACCATCCGCACCAACCACGCCAAGATCATGTACAAACTGCCAGAAGACAAGCTCACAAGCACGGCATCCGACGACTACAGCCACCAGGCGACCACACCCGCCACTCCAGCCACATAGCCGCACAACGCCTTCGTTTTCAGCCTCCTCCCATCACCCCGAAAAACGATTTTCGGGAACTTCGGGAATGGGAACTTCGGGAACTTTTTACGATAGTGATGATAGAAAAGTGAGAGCCACCCTGTCTGGGTGGCTCTCTTTGTTACTGCCAAGGGTCGAAGTCTTCGAGCACGGGTTCGTCTTCCCATGTCGGGACGTATGGCAGCTGCCTGAGGTCTTCGTCGTCGAGGATGATGCCCATGCCAAACCAATAGCCATTGCAGCGGACAGGCTTGTTGTGGTAGCCATAGGCATAGACGTGGCCATCGCGGTTGGTGGCTATCCAGCGCCTCACCTCAACTGTGCCATTTCCCATGCCTGTCGGATGATTGACATGTCGAACCTCTTGGCACACTCCACGATGGCCATTGCAAAGACTATCCTGCACCACACTTCCTTTGCCTTGGATGGATGCGGAAGCACCTCGTCGGGCTTGATGCCTGTCTCGCTGCACACGCGCTTCACGTAGGCGCTGGTGGCATTCTCCGAGGGTGGTGCCCATCGGTGAATGATCTTGTCGATGGTGACCAGCTGATACTTCACATAGTACTGGCGCAGCAGCACGAAGGCAGCACGGAAGCCGTATGCCAGCGACGTGAACTCGCAGAAAGCTTGGTCGGTGACCTCTGCCTTCATCCCCAGCCAACGGCTCTTTGTCCGACGGATGTTCAGGGGGTTGTTGTTTCTGATTCCTCTTGCTGTCATGGCTATCCAACGGCTTGAAGTTTGTCAATGTAGA
>OCTW011614982.1_pt1 | contig 35615 bp, 28 predicted proteins | sample 1539671 | NCBI WGS metagenome assembly OCTW01 (sample SAMN02144230, study PRJEB22623) | gut metagenome | biome: sheep rumen | host: Ovis aries | place: New Zealand
GAGGGGAGGGGAGCGGCTGCGCCGTCATCCGCAAAGAGGGGAGTAAGGTCAGATCTGCAAGCCAAGGTTAGACCTGCAAGCCAAGGTTAGATCTGCAAGCCTAAAAAGATGTAAGAGCAAGGGGGTGTGCTGAGCAGTGAACGACTTTTATCTAGAGGAGATGACTGCCCGGCGGACGAGAAATGTAAAATAAAATCGCAATATTTCCTGTTGATTATATAATCGACTGAAAATCAGACGATTCACGGAACGCAACCATCGAAGCGGTGCTTTTCGATGAAAGAAGCGGTGCTTTTCGGATGAAAAAGCACCGCTTCTCGGGTCGAAAAGCACCGCTTCTTCCCCGGAGGGGGTATACATTGTAAACAAAATTCGCAAACCGTCCGCCGTCCGCAGCAATTTCGGCGCCCGTCTGCGCGAATGAAACAATCGGAAGCGGAAAAATCGTTCATTGCGCTGCAAAAATGATGCAATGAACGTTTTTTGTTAGTATTTGTATCATTTTTTTATGTATTTACAAAGAGGAAAACGTAATTTTGCGGCAGAAATCCATTAACGAATAACTAAAAACCGAACATCAGGAATGAAAAAACTATTGACACTGATTGCCATGATGGCCATGTGCATGGGTGCCGCCGCGCAGGAAATCCTGGGCGACAACCACAGCATGCTGCGACTGCAGCAGGGACAGAAGTATCTCCTGCTGCCCGTCCAGGAGAAGGAAGAGATTGCCAACATCTGCGTGCTGGACGACAGCAACGAGCTCATGCAGCGCCTCAACGTGCGGCTGGCTGTCGACAAGGTTGACTACTACGTGCCGCTGCAGCTGAAGAAGGGCATGCGACTGCTCGACATCACCTTCCACGGCGACCGCCGTCAGACGGGCCCGCTGAAGGACTTCGCCTGCTGGCGCGAGATGAAATACAGCAACACGTTCGACACGCAGAACCGCGAGCACTTCCGCCCGGCCTATCACCACACCCCGCTCTACGGCTGGATGAACGACCCCAACGGCATGTTCTACAAGGACGGCGTCTGGCACCTTTATTATCAGTTTAACCCCTACGGATCGCAGTGGGAGAACATGACGTGGGGACACTCCACCTCGCGCGACCTCATCCACTGGGAGGCACAGCCGCTGGCCATCGAGGCCGACTGGCTGGGCGCCATCTTCTCGGGCAGCGCCGTCGTCGACCATCGGGGCACGGCCGGCTTCGGCCCGGGAGCCGTCGTCGCCATGTACACCTCGGCCGGCTCAGCCCAGACGCAGAGCATCGCCTACTCGAAGGACGGCGGACTGACGTTCACGAAGTATGCCGGCAACCCCGTCATCACGAAGAATGCGCCCGACTTCCGCGACCCGAAGGTGTTCTGGCATGAGCCGACGCAGCGCTGGATCGTCGTGCTGGCCGTCGGCCAGGAGGTGCAGTTCTACAGCTCGAAGAACCTGAAGGAGTGGCAATACGAGAGCTCGTTCGGCCGCGAATATGGCAACCACGGCGGCGTCTGGGAATGTCCCGACCTCATCTATATTGAAGATTCAAGATTGAAGGCTGGCGCTGCGCGCAGCAACAATTCTCAATCAGGCAAGTGGGTGCTCCTGCTCAACATCAACCCGGGCGGACCCTTCGGCGGATCGGCCACACAATATTTCGTCGGACAGTTCGACGGCCACCGGTTCACGTGCGAAGACAGCCCGTCGGAGACCAAGTGGATGGACTACGGCAAGGACCACTACGCCACCGTCACCTTCCACGGAGCACCCGAAGGACGCATCGTCGCACTGCCCTGGATGTCGAACTGGCAGTATGCCAACCAGGTGCCCACCCGCCAGTTCCGCTCGGCCAACGGCCTGCCCCGCGACCTCGGACTGAAGACCGTCGGCGGCGAGACCATCCTGACCAGCACGCCCTCGCCCGAGATGGCAGCCCTGCGCGGCGCCAAGGTGAAGAAGCCCACGGAGACCTGCGAGATCGTGGTCGACGTGAAAGGCTCATGCACCATCGAGCTGAGCAACATGAAGGGCGAGCGCGTCGTGATGACCTACGACGCTCAGGAGCAGGAGTTCGCCATGGACCGCACCAAGAGCGGCGACACGTCGTTCAGCGAAGCCTTCCCCTGCGTGACCACGGCCCCCACGTATGGTGCCGTCCGCCAGCTGCGCCTGTTCATCGACCGCTGCAGCATCGAGGCCTTCAGTGCCGACGGCAGCATGGCCATGACCAACCTCGTCTTCCCCTCCGAGCCGTATAACACCATCAAGGTGAAGGGCGGCAAAGCGACGATTTATGAAATTAAGAATTAAGAGTTTAGAATTTAGAGTTGTCGCCGAAGGCGATTAAGAATTAAGAATTAAGAGTTAAGAATTAAGAATTAAGAGTTGTCGCCTTTGGCGATTAAGAATTAAGAATTAAGAATTTTGAATTTAGAGTTGTCGCCTTTGGCGATTAGGAATTAAGATTTAAGAATTATGTCAAAATCAAGCAAACTCACCCTCATCCCGCTGATGCTCTGCTTCTTCTGCATGGGCTTCGTGGACCTCGTAGGCATCGCCTCGAACTATGTGAAGGAAGACCTCGGGCTGACCGACTCCGTCGCCAACATCTTCCCCTCGCTGGTCTTCTTCTGGTTCCTCATCTTCAGCGTCCCCACGGGCATGCTGATGAACAAGATCGGGCGCAAGAAGACTGTCGTGCTCTCGCTCGTCGTCACCGTCTTCTCGCTGCTGCTGCCGCTCTTCGGCGAGTCGTTCGGCATCATGCTCGTCGCCTTCTCGCTGCTCGGCATCGGCAACGCACTGATGCAGACGTCGCTCAACCCGCTCGTCTCGAGCGTCATCGGCGGCAAGAACCTCGCCTCGACGCTCACCTTCGGACAGTTCATCAAGGCCATCGCATCCTTCTCGGCACCCTATCTGGCCATGTGGGGCGCCACGCAGGCCATCCCCGAGTTCGGACTCGACTGGCGCGTGCTCTTCGCCATCTTCCTCGTCGTCGGCATCCTGGCCACGCTGCTCCTCTGGGGCACACGCATTGAGGAGGAGCCCATCGAGGGCCGCCCGTCGACCTTCGTCGAGTGCTTCAAGCTGCTCGGCACGCCCATCGTCCTGCTGTCGTTCCTCGGCATCATGTGCCACGTGGGCATCGACGTGGGCACCAACACCACCGCCCCGAAAATCCTCATGGAGCGCCTCGGCATGACGCTCAACGAGGCCGCCTTCGCCACGTCGCTCTACTTCATCTTCCGCACCATCGGCTGTCTGACCGGCTCGTTCTTCCTCCGCGTGATGAACAACCGCACGTTCTTCATCGCCTCGGTCGTGATGATGGCCCTGTCGATGCTGCTGCTCTTCGTCGGACATGACGCCTGGGAGCTCTATGTGGCCATCGCACTCGTGGGCTACGGCAACTCCAACATCTTCTCCATCGTCTTCGCACAGGCACTGACGGCCATGCCGCAGAAGCAGAACGAGGTCAGCGGACTGATGATCATGGGCCTCTTCGGCGGCACCATCTTCCCCCTGCTCATGGGCTTCATGAGCGATGGCTTCGGCCAGGCCGGCGCCGTGCTGGTGATGGCTGTCGGCGTGCTCTATCTCTTTACCTATATCAAACAAATCAAAACCGCTAAATAATATAAATATTACTATGGAAGAGAAAAGATATGTAGTGGGACTCGGTGAGGTCCTGTGGGATGTACTTCCCGAAGGTAAGAAACTGGGTGGCGCACCCGCCAACTTCGCCTACCATGCAGGCCAGTTCCTGGGCATGGACAACACGATAGCCGTCAGCGCACTGGGCGAGGACAGGCTGGCCGACGAGACCGTCGACTCGCTGCGCGAGCACGGACTGAACGACCTGCTCCCCCGCGTGCCCTACCCCACGGGCACCGTGCAGGTGCAGCTCGACGAGCAGGGCATCCCCACGTATGACATCAAGGAGAACGTGGCGTGGGACAACATCCCCTACGACGACGACATCCGCCGCATTGCCCGCTCCTGCCGCGCCGTCTGCTTCGGCTCGCTGGCCCAGCGCAACGTCGTCAGCCGCCAGACCATCCAGCACTTCCTCGACGACACGCCCGCCGACTGCGTGAAGATCTTCGACATCAACCTGCGCCAGCAGTTCTATTCGAAGGAGGTCATCAAGGAGAGCCTCCAGCGCTGCAACGTCCTGAAGATCAACGACGAGGAGCTGGTGCTCATCGGCCGCATGTTCGGCTATCCCGGACTGGACATCGAGAACAAGTGCTGGCTCATCCTGGGCAAGTATAACCTCGACATGCTCGTGCTGACCTGCGGCACCAACGGCTCCTACGTCTTCACGCCCGGCCAGATGTCGTTCCAGGAGACACCGAAGGTCGAGGTGGCCGACACGGTCGGCGCCGGCGACTCCTTCACAGGCTCCTTCTGCGCCGCCATCCTCAGCGGCAAGACGGTCCAGGAGGCCCACCGGCTGGCCGTCAAGGTGTCGGCCTACGTCTGCACCCAGAACGGCGCCATGCCCGTGCTGCCCGCCGAACTGAAGGGCTGACGACAGGAAAAACACGTCGTAAATGAAAAAAAAAGGGGAAAGCCACATGGTTTTCCCCTATTTTTTGTAACTTTGCCGATAATTTGTTAAAACTCTCTCCGTTATGGCAAAGAACTCAGCATGGCAAGACGACTACTGGCTGCTCCTGATGCAACTCTATCTGAAGAAGCCGACGGGCATCAAACGCCTCTACTGCCGCGACATGATCGACCTGAGCCTCGAGTTGCACATCGCGCCCCAGGCCCTCCAGGCACGCATGACGCAGATCGACCGCATGGAGACGCCACGCATCGAGCGCATCTGGCAGACCTACAGCGGCAATCCGCGGCGGCTGGCACGCGCCGTCCGGCTGCTGCGCGAGATGAAAGGCTTCGGCGCCGCCGACGACTTCTACGACGGTGTGGAGGTGCAGGAGACCTTCGAGCGCGACTTCCGCCCGCTGAGTGAGGACGAGCGGCTGACGCCCGTCGCGCTGACGCTGGTGCTCGACCTCTACTTCCAGCTGACGCCGCAGACAATGGTCAGCCAGACGCCCGAGGTGCAGGAGATGGCCCGACTGCTGCGGCTGAAGGCCGACGACGTCGTGGAGCTGCTCGACGTATTCCAGCATTGCGACCCGTATCTCAACCTCCGCGAGGTGACTTTCTCGCCGCTGCTGCTGCCCTGCCAGCAGGTGTGGCAGCGCTATGGCAACCAGGAGCCCGCAATGCTGCACGACCTGGCCGAGGAGCTGAAGGAATACTACAGATAATAGATAAAAGATAAAAGATAATAGATAATAGATAAGGGTTAGGGGTTAAGATATTTTTAATGGCACAGGCTCAGACTCAGATTCAGGAACAGCGACAGGAGCAACGGCTCGGGCAAAGCATTTCAGCCCAGCAGCTGCTGCAGGCCCAGCTTGTGGAGTTGCCCATCCAGCAGCTCCAGGAGCGCATTGAGACCGAGATGCACGACAATCCCGCTCTGGAGACGGCCGTCGACGACGAGCCGCACGATTGGGAGGCCGACGGCCCCGCCGCCACCGACGAGACCGACGACTTCGACAGCCAGCGGGAGCGCGAGGAGCGCAGCGACGCACTCGACGCCGCCCTGCAGAACCTGGGGCGCGACGACGAGGACCTGCCCGTCTATCAGGGCGGACGGCCGTCGGGCGAGGAGCGCGAGGAGATGGTCTACGCCGACACCATGTCGTTCTACGACCAGCTGCTCGAGCAGGTGGGCCAGATGGAGCTCAGCGAGCGCGACCGCTACGTCATGGAATACATCATCCGCTCGCTCGACGACGACGGACTGCTGCGCACGCCGCTCAGCGCCATCGCCGACGAGCTGGCCATCTATCACAACATAGACCTGACGACCGCCCAGCTGGAGCTGACGTTGCAGAAGCTGCAGCAGCTCGACCCGCCAGGCATCGGCGCCCGCTCGCTGCAGGAGTGCCTGCTGCTCCAGATCAACCGCCGCGAGCCCTCAGAGCTGACCGACCTGATGCGCACCATCATCACCCACCACTTCGACGAGTTCACCAAGAAGCACTGGAGCCGCATCCGCCAGTCGATGGGCCTGAGCGAGACGGAGGCCGACAACGTCATCGGCGAGCTGCGCCGGCTGAACCCCAAGCCGGGAGCCTCGATGGGCGAGGTCATCGGCAAATCCCTGCAACAGATCATTCCCGACTTCATCGTCGACACACAGGACGACGGCACCGTCACCTTCACGCTCAACAGCGGCGACGTGCCACAGCTGCAGGTGTCGGAGACCTTCGCGCAGCTGCTCAAGGAATATCAGCAGAACCGTCAGAACCTGACGCGACAGCAGAAGGAGGCCCTGCTCTACTCGAAGCAGAAAGTAGACGCCGCACAGAACTTCATCGACGCCGTCGAGATGCGCCGCCAGACCCTGACCAAGACGATGAAGGCCATCATCCGCCGCCAGCACCGATTCTTCGAGGACGGCGACGAGGCCTCGCTGCGCCCCATGATCCTGAAGGACATCGCCGAGCTGACGGGCCTCGACCTGAGCACCATCTCGCGCGTGAGCAACTCGAAGTATGCGCAGACCCGATGGGGCACCTTCCCACTGAAATATTTCTTCAGCGACGGCATCACCACCGAGACGGGCGAGGAGCTCTCGACCCGCGAGATCAAGGCCGCCCTGCGCGACATCATCGACGCCGAGGACAAGCGCAAGCCCCTGAGCGACGACGCCCTGAGCACCCTCCTGCAGCAGAAGGGCTACCCCATCGCCCGCCGCACCGTGGCCAAGTATCGCGAGCAGATGGCCATACCGGTGGCACGGTTGAGGAGGAATTGAGAGTTGAGAACTGAGAACTGAGAGTTGAGAGCGTCATGACGAGAGAGAAAAGCATCATCTATGCAGCCCGGGCGATGAGCATCGTGTTCACACCCTTCTATCTGCCCCTGCTGGGGCTGGCCGTGCTCTTCACGTTCAGCTATCTGAACATGCTCGCCCTGTCCTACCGTCTGCAGGTGCTGCTGCTCGTCTATTTCTTCACCATCCTGCTCCCCACCTTCCTCATCCACCTCTATCGCCGCTCGCAGGGATGGACCCTCATCGAGCTCGGACAGAAGCGCCGCCGCATGGTGCCCTACGCCATCTCCATCCTGTGCTACCTGACGTGCATCTGGCTCATGCAGCGCCTACACATCTATCACTTCGTGCCCAGCATCCTCATGGCCGCCCTGCTCATCCAGATGGTCTGCGCGCTGATCAACGTGTGGTGGAAGGTGTCGACCCACATGGCCGGCATCGGAGGCGTCACCGGCGCACTCATCATCTTCTCCGAGCTCTTCTCGTTCAACCCCGTCTGGTGGCTCTGCCTGGTGCTCATCCTGGCCGGCGTGCTCGGCACGTCGCGCATGATCCTGCGCCAGCACTCACTGCCCCAGGTCGTCTGCGGCTATGCCGTGGGCCTGGTGTGCTCATTCTTCGGAATCATCTATCTCAACACTATATGAAACCATTAGTAAGCATCATCATGGGCAGCACCAGCGACCTGCCCGTCATGGAGAAAGCCTGCCGACAGCTCGACGAGCTGCAGGTGCCCTTCGAAGTCAATGCCCTCTCGGCCCACCGCACGCCCGAGGCCGTCGAACAGTTTGCCAGCCAGGCCGAAGGCCGCGGCATCCGCGTCATCATCGCCGCTGCCGGCATGGCCGCCGCACTGCCCGGCGTCATCGCCGCCCAGACGACGCTGCCCGTCATCGGCGTGCCCATCAAGGGCATGCTCGACGGTCTGGACGCCCTGCTTTCCATCGTGCAGATGCCGCCGGGCATCCCCGTGGCCACCGTCGGCGTCAACGGCGCCCAGAACGCCGCCATCCTCGCCGCTGAGATGCTGGCCCTCAGCGACCCGGCCCTGGCCCAGCGGATGAAGACCTACAAGGAGGGTCTGAAGCAAAAGATCGAGAAGGCCAACGCCGAGCTGGCCGAAGTGAAGTTCGAATATAAGGTCGGATAAGGGATTTTCCGCCCGAAATATCGAAATAACGTTATATCGAAATGTCGTTATATCGTTATAACGAAATTCCGAAATATCGAAATAACGTTATAACGTTATAACGAGAGAAAAAAAGAAAAAAAATGGAACGAAGAAAGACTCATGAGGTGCGCGTAGGCAATATCGGCATCGGCGGGGCGAACCCCGTCCGCGTGCAGTCGATGTGCACCACCTCGACCATGGACACCGAGGGCTGCGTGCGCCAGATCCTGGCCATCGCCGAGGCCGGCGGCGAGCTCGTCCGGCTGACCACACAGGGCGTGCGCGAGGCCGAGAACATGCGGGTGATCCGCGACCGCGTCCGCGCCGAGGGCTGCATGGTGCCCCTGGTGGCCGACGTCCACTTCAACCCCGCCGTGGCCGACGTCGCCGCCCGCTACTGCGAGAAGGTGCGCATCAACCCCGGCAACTACGTCGACCCGGGCCGCACATTCAAGAAACTGGAATACACCGACGAAGAGTATGCCGCTGAGCTTCAGAAGATTGAGCAGCGCCTCGTGCCCTTCCTCGACATCTGCCGCGAGCACTCGACGGCCGTGCGCATCGGCGTCAACCACGGGTCGCTCTCCGACCGCATCATGTCGCGCTACGGCGACACGCCCGCCGGCATCGTCGAGTCGTGCATGGAGTTCCTGCGCGTCTGCATGAAGCAGCGGTTCATGGACGTCGTCGTCAGCATCAAGGCGTCGAACACGGTCGTCATGGTCGAATCGGTCAGGCTGCTCGTCAAGGCCATGGACGCCGAGGGCATGACCTTCCCCCTCCACCTCGGCGTCACGGAGGCCGGCGAGGGCGAGGACGGCCGGCTGAAGAGTGCCGTGGGCATCGGCGCACTGCTCGTCGACGGCATCGGCGACACCATCCGCGTCAGCCTCAGCGAGCCCCCCGAGAACGAGATTCCCGTGGCCTACGCCCTGCTCCAGGCCGCCCGCGTGCGCCAGACGAAGACGGAGTATATCTCATGTCCCGGCTGCGGACGCACCCTCTACGACCTGCCCGAGACCATCCGCCGCGTCAAGGCTGCCACCAGCCACCTCAAGGGTCTGAAGATCGGCATCATGGGCTGCATCGTCAACGGACCGGGCGAGATGGCCGACGCTGACTATGGCTACGTGGGCGCCGCCCGAGGCAAGATCTCGCTCTACCGCGGTAAGGAGTGCATCGAGAAGAACATCCCCGAGGCCGACGCCGTCGACAGACTGCTGGCCCTCATCGAATCCGATCGCGGTTCTTGACATCAAGACGACTGGACATCAAGATTATTGGACAACAAGACAACAAGACAAATAATAAACGGCAGCCTGCGGGGTGCCGTTTGTTGTATGTTGACAGCTTGCGTATTGATTATTGACCATAGAGATTCTTAGCCGTATAAACCATCTATCAGGATTTTATCTGCATTATTATTATCAATAATGTGATAAATGCCCGACAGCAGTCAACGCCCCACTCCGCTGTTGTCAACGCCCCCCTGCCCCCCTCTAATCTTAGAGGGGGAGCTGGATAGCGTGCATGCCGCCCGCCTCCGCTGGTGTCACGGCGCTCATCTACTCCTGCGGTAGTAAATAACTCCCCCTCTAAGATTAGAGGGGGGCAGGGGGGCGTTGACAACAGCCGAGGCGGGCATTGACAACAGCGGAGGCGGGCGGCATTGACTGCTGTCGGGCATTTGTCACCATTTTGATTTTTAGGCCTAAAAAGGAATGAATTTGTAACAAAATTTTCAATTTGTTTGGTCTAATTTTATAACTACTTGATAATCAGTCCGTTTACAAAACGGAAAACAAGAAGCGGTGCTTTTCGATGAGAGAAGCGGTGCTTTTCGACTCAAAAAGCACCGCTTCTTGACCTCAAAAGCACCGCTTCTCCATTAACTAGGACATACTTTGTAAAGAATATTCACAACGGCTCCAACATCTTGATGTCCCGTTGTCTTGATGTCCTCAAAGGATAGCGAAGAGTTCGCGCATGCCGTCGGAGGCGCCTTTGGCGATGTGATGGACGCCGCTCGGGGCGGAGACGTCGTTGGGGTCGATGAGGTAGATGGGCGTGGCGGGACGGACGTAGTGGACCAGTCCGGCGGCGGGATAGACATTGAGACTGGTGCCGATGATGATGAAGATGTCGGCCTCCATGGCCTCGCGGGCCGCCAGCTCGATGTTGGGCACGGCCTCGCCGAAGAAGACGATGTAGGGTCGGAGCAGCGAGCCGTCGCCGGCCAGGGTGCCCGGCGCGATCTGGCAGTCGTCGGGCGTCAGGGTGCGCTGGTAGCGGGGGTCCTCGGGGTCGCGGCTGGAGCAGACCTTCATCAGCTCGCCGTGCAGGTGGATGACGTTGGTGGAGCCGGCCTGCTCGTGCAGGTTGTCGACGTTCTGGGTGACGACCACCACCTCATATTTCTCCTCCAGTCGGGCCACCAGCCGGTGGCCCTCGTTGGGCTTGACGCCCCAGCACTTGCGGCGCAGCATGTTATAGAAGTTGGTCACCAGCGTCGGGTCGGCCTCCCATCCCTCGTGCGTGGCCACCTGTGCCACGGGGTATTCCTCCCACAGTCCGTCGGCGTCGCGGAAGGTTCTGAGTCCGCTCTCGACCGACATGCCTGCGCCTGTCAATACAACTATTTTCTTCATATCGATAACTGTAAGAATTATTAAAACTCTACAAAAATAGTGATTTTTCGCGAAATAACGCACATAAATCCCGGAAAATGTTTAACTTTGCACGATTTTAATTTATAGATAGAGAAAAAAGGTTATGGATAAACTGAGCTATGCCCTCGGACTGGGCATCGGACAGCAGCTCTCGCAGATGGGAGCTCAGAATCTCAACGTAGATGATTTCGCACAGTCGATTCGCGACGTGCTCGAAGGCAACCCCCTGAAGATGAAGCATCAGGAGGCACAGCAGATTGTGCAGCAATACTTCATGGAGCAGGAGCAGAAGATGAACGCCCAGATGGCCGAGAAGGGCAAGATTGCCAAGGCCGAGGGCGAGAAGTATCTGGCTGAGAACCAGAAGAAGGAGGGCGTCGTCACGCTGCCCAGCGGCCTGCAGTATCAGGTGCTGAAGGAGGGCAACGGCAAGAAGCCGACGGCCAAGGACCAGGTGAAGTGCCACTACGAGGGCTTCCTCATCGACGGCACCGTCTTCGACTCGAGCGTGGAGCGCGGCGAGCCCGCCGTGTTCGGCCTGCAGCAGGTCATCGCCGGATGGACCGAGGGTCTGCAGCTGATGCAGGAGGGCGCCAAGTATCGCTTCTTCATCCCCTATCGCCTGGCCTACGGCGAGGGTGGTGCCGGCCAGCTCATCCCGCCCTATGCCGCACTGATCTTCGACGTGGAGCTCATCGAGGTCCTTTAACAGAGAGAAAAAAAGACGTAACAAACATAATCATTTAAAGACAAAGCAATGAAAAAGATTTCGTTCGTAGCCGCTATGGCTATCGCCGCCATCACGATGACGTCGTGCGACGGCAATGCTCCTCAGGCCAACCTGAAGAGCGATGTTGACTCGTTCAGCTATGCTCTCGGCATGGCTCAGACGCAGGGACTGAAGCCCTACCTGAGCGACCGCATGGGCGTCGACACCACCTATCTGGCCGACTTCATCAAGGGCGTCAACGAAGGCGCCAACGCCGGCGACGACAAGAAGCGCACCGCCTACTTCGCCGGTCTGCAGATCGGACAGCAGATCTCCAACCAGATGGTGAAGGGCTACAACTTCGAGCTCTTCGGCGAGGACAGCACGAAGACCATCTCGCTGCGCAACCTGCTCGCTGGTCTCGTCGCAGGTGTCTCGGGCAAGGGTGGCAAGATGACCATCCAGGAGGCTGACTCGACGGCCCAGGCCCTGATGGCCCAGATCAAGGCCCATCGCTTCGACGCCAACAAGAAGGCCGGCGTGGCCTTCCTCGAGGAGAACGCCAAGAAGGAAGGTGTGAAGACCACCCCGAGCGGCCTGCAGTACAAGGTGCTGAAGGAAGGCAAGGGCGCCCTGCCCACCGACACGTCGACCGTCGAGGTCAACTATGAGGGCCGCCTCATCGACGGCACCGTCTTCGACGCCAGCAACAAGTATGGCGACAAGCCCGCCACGTTCCGCGTCAACCAGGTCATCAAGGGCTGGACTGAGGCCCTCAAGATGATGCCTGCCGGATCCGAGTGGGAGATCTACATCCCCGAGGAGCTGGCCTACGGCGCACAGGGCTCGCGCGGCATCGACCCGCTGTCGGCTCTCATCTTCAAGGTGGAACTTGTCAACGTGAAGTAAGAGACTCTCATGAAACGCATCCTCATCGCAGCACTCGCCCTCATCGTGGCGAGTGCTTCTTTTACGACGGCCGAGGCCGCCAAGAAGAAGAAAAAGAAGGAGCAGGAGAAGCCCGCTGCTGAGGTGCTCGCACCCGTCAACCTCGTGAGCGGCAGCGACTCGCTCTCCTACGTCGCCGGCATGACCTTCACCGAGGGTCTGCTGCCCTACCTGATCAACCAGATGAAGGTCGACACCGCCTACATGGCCGACTTCGTCAGCGGATTCCGCGAGGCCCTCTCCCTCAACGACGACCCCAAGGCCGTGGCCCGCATGGCCGGCATGCAGATTGCCGAACAGGTCAGCAAGCGCATGCTGCCCGGCATCCGACAGGAGTTCACCGATACGCCCGACACGGTCATCGAGCAGACCCTCTTCCGCGGATTCACTGACGCACTGACTAACGACACCACCCACTTCACCGCCCAGAAGGCCGTCGACGTCTTCCGCACCAAGCAGCAGGTCAACAAGCAGGCCAAGACTGCCAAGCTGACTGAGGCCGGACGCAAGTTCCTCGCCGAGAACAAGACCAAGCCCGGCATCATCACCACACCCAGCGGACTGCAGTATGAAGTGCTGAAGCAGGGCGAAGGCGAAGTGCCCCAGAAGTCGGACAAGGTGAAGGTGCACTATGAGGGCCGCCTTATCGACGGCACCGTCTTCGACGCCTCGTCGAAGCACGGCACCGAGCCCGCCTCCTTCCGCGCCGACCAGGTCATCAAGGGCTGGACCGAGGCACTCACGATGATGCCCGTCGGCTCGAAGTGGCGCCTCTACATCCCGCAGGAGCTGGCCTACGGCGAGCGCCAGGCCGGACAGATCCCGCCCTACTCGACCCTCATCTTCGACGTCGAGCTGGTAGGCATCGACAAGTAAGCCGCCCCTACCCCTCCGAGACTGACAGACGGACTTTTGGGGCACAAATATGCTCCATAAGTCCGCTTGTTTTGTTACAATTGTATTAAAAATACACGAAATGCGCATTTTTTTCCGATATAAGTTGCCAGTCTCAAGAATTTTGAGTACTTTTGTTTGTCCAAAACGAAACACACCAAAATGGAAAAGATTGACAACCTTGACAAGAAGATCTTGAGTATTCTATCGAAGAATGCCCGCATTCCGTTTAAAGACGTTGCAGCTGAGTGCAACGTATCGCGAGCCGCCATCCATCAGCGCGTGCAGCGACTCATCGAAAACGACGTCATCACCGGCAGCGGATTCGACGTCAACCCCAAGTCGCTGGGCTACAACACATGCACCTACGTGGGCATCACACTCGAGCGAGGCTCCATGTACCGCGAGGTCGTCAAGCAGCTCGAGCTCATACCAGAGATCGTCGAGTGTCACTTCACCACCGGCCCCTACACCATGCTCGTGAAGCTCTTCGCCCGCGACAACGAACAGCTGATGCAGCTCATCAACGCCCAGCTGCAGGAGATACCAGGCGTCGCGGCCACCGAGACGCTCATCTCGCTCGAACAGAGCATCAAACGCGAAATACCCGTCGATTTTAAAGACTTAGAAGAATGAACCGATTCGACCTGAACGCCCAATTCGCCGATGCCTACAGCCAGTTCAGCCGGCAGAAAGGCCAGCGGCCCGTCGTCGGCATCACCGGCAACTATGGTGACATGACCTGCAAGCTGGCCGAAGGCTACTACAAGCAGGTGGCCGAGGCCGGGGGCGCTCCCGTCATACTGCCTCCACTCAGCGAGGCCGGCGCCATCAGCGCCACGCTCGACCACATCGACGCCCTGCTGCTCAGCGGCGGCGCCGACATCAACCCCCTCTACTGCGGTGAGGAGCCGTCGCCACGACTGGGCGGCATCAACGCCGAGCGCGATCTGCCCGAGCTGCTCATCACCCGCATGGCCTACAACCGGCAGATGCCCATCCTCGGCATCTGTCGCGGCATTCAGACCCTCGCCGTCGCCCTCGGCGGCCATGTGCATCAGGACATAGGCCTCCCCCCAACCCCCTCCGAAGGGAGGGGGAGCAAGAGCCCTGCCGGCGCCGTCCCCCTCATCAAGCACTCACAGGACGCCGACCGCGCCGTGCCCACCCACACCGTCGCCCTCACCCCCGGCTCCTCCCTCAGCTCCCTTTTCGCCGGCGCCCCCGCCGGCCCCATGGCCGCCGCCGGAGTCTCCGCCCCTTCCCGTCCGGTGGTCAGCGGCATTGCCGCTGACAACGCTGACGCCGCCCCCCTCATTCTCCCCGTCAATTCTTTCCATCACCAGGCCGTCAGCGAGCCCGGCCCCCATCTGCGCATCGCTGCCACAGCCCCCGACGGCATCATCGAGGCCGTCGAGAGCTCGGAGCACAAGGCCGTCATCGGCGTCCAGTGGCACCCCGAGTGCATGCCGTCCGCCGACGGACAGCCCCTCTTCCGCTGGCTCGTCGACCAGGCCCGCCTCTACCGTCAGGTGCAGCTGACCCACGACCACATCCTCACCCTCGACACCCACTGCGACACGCCCATGCTCTTCCCCCAGGGCATCCGCTTCGACACCCGCGACGAGCGCATCCTCGTCGACCTGCCCAAGATGACCGAGGGCCGGCTCGACGCCACCATCATGGTGGCCTACCTGCCCCAGCGGTGGGACAAGCAGCCGATGACGCCCCGCCAGTATGCCGACCACATCTTCGACGAAATTGAAGAAATAGCCTCAAAAAACGCCGATTCCATCGCACTGGCCCGCACCCCCGACGACCTCTGGCGCCACAAGCGCGAAGGCCGCCGCAGCATCATGCTCGGCATCGAGAACGGGCTGGCCCTCGAGGGCAATATCGCTAACCTTGAGCACTTCGCCAGCCGCGGCATCGTCTACATGACGCTCTGCCACAACGGCGACAACGACATCTGCGACGCGGCCTCACGCTCCGAGCAGACCCACGGCGGCGTCAGCCCCTTCGGAGCCGACGTCATCCGCGAGATGAACCGCCTGGGCATCATCGTCGACCTGAGCCATGGCGGCGAGAAGAGCTTCTACGACGCCCTCGAGATCTCAGCCAAGCCCATCGTCTGCAGCCACTCCTCGTGCCGCGCCCTCTGCGACCACCCCCGCAACCTGACCGACGACCAGCTGCGGGCCCTCGCCCGCAAGGACGGCGTCTGCCAGGTGACCCTCTATCCCGGCTTCCTCGCCGCCGACGGCCAGGCCACCATCCTCGACGCCATGCGCCACCTGGACCACGCCGTCAGCCTGATGGGCATCGACCACGTAGGCCTCGGCACCGACTTCGACGGCGACGGCGGCGTGCCCGGACTGGCCGACGCCTCCGAGCTGACCAACTACACGCGCCAGCTGCTCGCGCGCCGCTACAGCGAAGAGGAGATCCAGATGCTCTGGGGCGGCAACTTCCTGCGCGTCATGCGCCAGGTGCAGGAGCGATAAGCGTCATTCCCCGGACTTAACCAAATTCCTTTTTATACATCCCGTTTAATTCACATGATGATCCGAAAGATGCTACATATTAGCGCACTGGCAGCCCTCATGGCGGCTTGCGGCGGTGCGCAACAGAAAGCCACGACCGACGCCGCTACGAAGGCAGAGCCCGTCGGCCCCGTGTTCTCGGCCGACTCGGCCTTTGCCTACTGCCAGGCACAGTGCGACTTCGGTCCGCGGACGATGAACAGCCAGGCCCACGAGCGCTGCGCCCAGTGGATCGTCGGCAAGATGGAGCAGTTCGGGCTCCACGTCACCGAGCAGCGCGCCACGCTCACCGGCTACGACGGCACCCGCCTGCTCTCGAACAACATCATCGGCAGCTGGCGCCCCGACCTCACCGACCGCATCATGTTCTGTGCCCACTGGGACTCGCGCCCCTGGGCCGACAACGACCCCGACCCCGACAACTGGCGTAAGCCCGTCATGGCCGCCAACGACGGCGCCTCGGGCGTCGCCGTCATGCTCGAGCTGGCCCGGCTCATCAGCAGCGACACCCTGTTCAATCCCCAGCTGGGCGTCGACTTCATCTGCTTCGACGCCGAGGACTGGGGCACACCGCAGTGGAGCGACGAGCCCGACGACAGCCGCTCGTGGGCCCTCGGCGCCCAGCACTGGGCCGACCATCCCCACCGCGACGGCTATCACGCCCGCTACGCCATCCTGCTCGACATGGTCGGCGGCCAGGGCGCCCGCTTCTATCGCGAAGGCTTCTCGCTGCGCTATGCCCCCGAGCTCGTCAGCCGCGTCTGGGCCGCCGCTCAGACCGTCGGCTTCGGCGGCTATTTCCCGCAGAAGGACGGCGGCTACATCACCGACGACCACGGCCCCGTCAACGAGGTGGCCCACATCCCCTGCATCGACATCATCCCCTACTATCCCGACTGCGACGAGAGCTCCTTCGGCCCCACCTGGCACACCGTCCGCGACGACATGCAGCACATTGACCGCACAACCCTCCAGGCCGTCGGCCAGACCCTCGTGCAGGTGCTCTGGGGCGAATAAGCCGGGAGTCCCCAAACTCAGCGTCACACCCCTTCCGACCATGTCCGACCACAAGCGCGCCTTCGAACAGCTGTTCCGTGAAAACTATTCACGGCTCTATGCCTATGCGTTCAGCATCCTGCAGTCGGAAGAGGACAGCCGCGACGCCGTCGACGAGGCCTTCGTCGACGCCTGGCACCACCGCGAGGCCATCGGCGAGGGCAAGACCGAATCCTACATCTTCATCAGTCTGCGCAACAAGTGCCTGACACAGCTGCGCCGGCAGACCGCGACCCACCCCCTGAGCGACGCCCTCCTGCACCGCCTCGAGGCCGAGACCGACGAGGAGTGGCGCGAGCGCGAGGAGCGCATCAGCCGCATCGAGCAGGCCATCGGGCAGCTCTCCGAGCGCACCCGCTACGTGCTCCATCAGTGCTACTACGAGCGTCGCACCTATCGCGACGTGGCCCAGCAGCTCGGCATCACCACCGACGGTGTGAAGAAGCACATCACGACAGCGCTGAGGTCGCTGCGCGGGATCTTTAACATAGATAAACACAAAACTTAGTACCCATTTCCGTTTTCCCAAGTCTATTTAAATACAAAAAAACGAACATAATCTTTTCACAGAACAGATACGACAGAACAACCACCGATATGGAAGACATCGACAAGATAGCCTCATCCCGACAGGAGCCCGGACAGCTCACAGACGACGCAGCATGGGACCTGCACTGCGCCTTGGCCCGTCGGCACGCCGCAGCGCCCGACGTCGACGAGGCGTGGCAGCGCTTCCGCCATGCCACCGGCCACCGCGACGGCCACCGCACCCTCTGGCGCGTGGCAGCCGTGGCGGCTGCCATCGCTGTTGCCGTGGGGCTCTTCGTCCAGCTGTTGTCAAAGGATCACACGCCCGAGCGGCTCTTCTCTGACGCCGTCATCGTGCTCCAGCACGACGAGGCCGACACGATGGGCGTGACGATGACCCGCGAGTTCGACGCCCTGACCGACGCCAGCCCCGCTCCGTCGACGCCCAAGCGGCCTGTGGCCACGACGCGCGTGGTCGTCGACGACGACGTCAACTTCGCCTCGCCCCGGTGCAACCGCGACATGCAGATGCCCTCGGTCGTGCTCATGACGACCCCCCGCGGCCGCGACCTCCACCTGACGCTCAGCGACGGCACCCGCGTGTGGATGAACGCCGACAGCCGTCTGCAGTTTCCCGAGCAGTTCGGGGCCGGGCGGCGCGTCGTCCGGCTGACGGGCGAGGCCTACTTCGAGGTGGCCAAGGACGCCTCGCGCCCCTTCGTCGTCGAGAGCAGCTACATGACCGCCACCGTGCTCGGCACCACCTTCAACATGCGGGCCTACTCGGCCGCCGACGCCAGCCTGGCGCTCGTTGAGGGCCGTGTCAGCGTGAAGCCCGCCGCCGGCGGACAGCCCCTCGTCGTCAGCCCCGGCCAGGAGGTGACGCTCAGCGCCGCCCACGCCGACTTCGCCGTCCGCAAGGCCGACACCTACGGGCTGACGCAGCGCAAGGAGGGCCTCTTCTACTTCCACGACGCCACGATGCGCCAGATCATGACCGAGCTGGGCCGATGGTACAACAAGACGGTCGTCTTCGAGGATGCCGACCTCATGGACATGCGCCTCCACTTCGTGGCCGAGCGCTCGCTGTCGCTGCCCCAGGTCATCAACCGCCTCTCCGAAATCGACGGCGTCCGCATCACGCTCAGCGCCAACGACATCACCATCCAATAGTCTCACGCCCATCCGGCGCCGCCGCAAAAAGACGGAAACGGTGCTTTTTGAAGGTAATATACCCCTATATTACTCTCAAAAAGCACCGTTTCTCTTTTTTCCACACTATGGGCCGCGGCGAACATTTTTTCGCTTTTCCCGATTTTTCTCTTACGATTTGGTACCCATCCGCCCGATTTTCAGTCTTTTTTAATAAGAAGCGAACAACCATACAACCAATCTATCACTAAAATCATTGTTATGAAGAAAGAGACATCTCTCGCGAAAGCCTTGGCTCTGCTGCTCTTGCTGTTCACGGCAATCACTGCGGCCGCCCAGGGCAACAAAGTGACATTGAAATGTGATGGCATGCCGCTGCCCGACGCCTTGCAGAAGGTGGAACAGCTGTCAGGCTATTACAAGATCAACTTCAACTACGGCGACCTCAGCCGCCAGAAGGTGACAGCCGACATCCGCCAGGCCGACGCCCCCGAGGCCGTCCGGCAGCTGCTGCGCTCGCTGCCCTACAGCGTCACGACCAAGGGACAGTTCATCCAGGTCAACCACAACGGCAGCGGACAGAACGGCGGATGGGCCCCCGAGGGCAACACCGTCACGGGCCGCCTGCTCGACGCCGACGGCAACCCGCTCATCGGCGCCACGGTGAAGGTCAGCGGCACGCAGCGCGCCACCGTCACCGACTCCGACGGCCGCTACACGCTCGACGGCGTGCGCCAGGGCGACATGCTCGAATACAGCTACATCGGCATGAAGACCTACAGGCGCCGCGCCAGCCTGAAGGACGTCAGCATCATCCTCGAGCCCGACGCCACCACGCTGAGCGACGTCGTCGTCACCGGCATGCACACGATGGACAAGCGCCTCTTCACCGGATCGACCACCTTCATCGACGCCGCCGAGGCCAAGCTCGACGGTGTGCCCGACATCTCGCGCTCGCTCGAGGGACGCGCCGCCGGCGTCACCGTCCAGAACGTCACCGGCACCTTCGGCACCGCCCCCCGCATCCAGGTGCGCGGCGCCACGTCGATCTACGGCAACTCCACGCCGCTCTGGATCGTCGACGGCGTCATCCAGGAGAACGTCATCGAGGTCAACACCGACGACCTCTCATCCGGCAACGCCGAGACGCTCCTCTCGAGCGCCATCGCCGGCCTGAACGCCGACGACATCGAGTCGTTCCAGATCCTGCGCGACGGCTCCGCCACGTCTATCTACGGTGCGCGCGCCATGGCCGGCGTCATCGTCATCAACACCAAGAAGGGCACGGCCGGCAAGACCAACGTCAACTATACGGGCGAGTTCACCATGCGACTCGTGCCCTCCTACCAGAACTTCAACATCATGAACTCGCAGGAGCAGATGTCGGTCTATCAGGAGCTGCAGCGCAAGGGCTACCTCAACCCCGCCGACGTCATCAACTCGAGCCAGTCGGGCGTCTACGGCAAGCTGGCCGAGCTCATCCAGGACGGCACGGTGCTCAACACCGACGCCGGCCGCAACCAGTGGCTGCGCCAGCAGGAGGTGCGCAACACCGACTGGTTCGACGAGCTCTTCTCGAACAGCATCATGCAGAACCACTCCGTCAGCGTCTCCACCGGCACGCAGAAGGCCCAGCACTACGCCTCCATCTCGGGCATGTTCGACCCGGGCTGGTATAAGCAGAGCCGCGTCAAGCGCTACACGGCCAACGTCAGCTCGACGTTCAACTTCTCCAACAAGCTGCGGCTGCAGCTCAACGCCAACGCCTCGACGCGCGAGCAGCGCGCTCCCGGCACGCTCTCCAGCGAGGTCAACCTCGTCAGCGGCGAGGTCAGCCGCGCCTTCGACATCAACCCCTACAGCTACTCGCTCAACACCTCGCGCACGCTCGACCCGCGGGAGTCGTACATCCGCAACTTCAGCCGGTTCAACATCTTCAAGGAGCTTGAAGAGAACTATATCGACCTGAACACCAACGAGTTCAAGATTCAGGGACTGCTCGCCTACAAACCCATACAGGGGCTGGAGCTCAGCGCCCTCGGAGCCCTGAAGCGCGCCTCGTCGTCGTCGGAGCACAACGCCACCGAGTTCTCCAACCAGGCCAACGCCTACCGCGCCATGCCCAACACGCTGGTGCGCGACGCCAACCCCTACCTCTACACCGACCCCACCGACCCCTACGCCGTGCCCATCTCGGTGCTCCCCACGGGCGGCATCTACGACCGCAACGACTATCGCATGACGTCGTGGGACTTCCGTGCCACGGCCGCCTACAACCACGTCTGGGCCGACACCCACATCATGAACCTCTTCGGCGGACTCGAGGCTAACAGCGTCGAGCGCGACAACACGTGGATGCGCGCCTGGGGCATGCAGTATGAATATTCCTACACGGGCAACTTCAACCCCAGCGTCTTCGACAAGATCAAGGAGGAGGGCACCGGCTACTACAGCCGGTCGACCGCACTGGAGCGCACCGCCGCCTTCTTCGGCACCGCCACCTATTCTTATAAGGGACGCTACATCGTCAACGGCACACTCCGCTACGAGGGCACCAACACCCTCGGACGCGACCGCCAGAGCCGATGGCTGCCCACATGGAACGTCTCGGCAGCATGGAACGCCCACGAGGAGGCCTTCTTCGAGGCCTTCAAGCCCACCTTCTCGCACTTCACCCTCAAGGGCTCCTACTCGCTGACGGCCGACCGCGGCCCCTACAGCATCTCCAACTCGAGCGCCATCATGAACAGCATCGTCACCTGGCGCCCGATCAGCGACGACCAGGAGACGGCCATCCAGATCACCGAGCCCGGCAACTCGGAGCTGACCTACGAGAAGAAGCACGAGCTCTCGCTCACAGCCGACATGGGGTTCCTCAACAACCGCATCAACCTCGAGATGAGCTGGTATAAGCGCAACAACTACGACCTCATCGGCCCCATCACCGTCTCGGGCGTCGGCGGATTCGTCGACAAGTTCGGCAACATCGCCGACATGAAGTCGAGCGGATTCGAGCTCTCGCTCTCGACGAAGAACATCAAGACCGAGGACTTCGAATGGAACACCACCTTCCTCTACTCGCACCAGCACAACGAGGTGACCAACCTGAAGAACACGGCGCGCGTCATCGACCTCGTACGCTCCAACGGCTTCGCACTCGAGGGCTACCCCGTACGCTCGCTCTTCTCCATTCCCTTCAGCCGCCTCAACAGCGAGGGCATCCCGATGTTCAACGTCGGCGGAGGACTGGAGACCTACAAGGACGTCAACTTCCAGGAGTATGCCGACCTGAGCTGGATGAAGTACGAGGGCTCCACCGACCCCACCGACTACGGCTCGCTGGAGAACGTCTTCAAGTATAAGGGCTTCCGCCTGACGGCCTTCATCGTCTATTCCTTCGGCAACAAGGTGCGCCTCGACCCCGTCTTCAGCAACCAGTACACCGACCTCGACGCCACGCCGCGCGAGTTCAACAACCGATGGTCGGCAGGCGGCGAGGAGGCAATGACCACCGTGCCCGTCATACCCTCCGTGCGCCAGAACTACATCTACGGCGCCTCCAACCTCGCCATCGCATACAATGCCTACAACTACTCGACCGAGCGCGTGGCCAAGGGCGACTTCATCCGCATGAAGGAGATCTCGCTCGACTACACCTTCCCGCGCCACTGGCTGCAGCCCATCGGTGTGCAGAACGTCAACCTGAAGATGCAGGCCACCAACCTCATCCTCATCTACGCTGACAAGAAGCTCAACGGCATGGACCCCGAGTTCTTCAACACCGGCGGCGTGGCCTCGCCCATGCCGCGGCAGTTCACGTTCACCGTCCGACTGGGATTCTGATTAGATAATAGATAACAGATAATAGATAATAGATATGATTACCAGATATATCCGAAAAATAGCAGCTGCTGTCTTCGTCTGTTGCGCTGGCAGCGCAACCTTCACCAGCTGCAACGACTTCCTCGACGAGACGCCCGACGGACGCATCAGCGTCGACAACACGGGCAAGATCCGCGCACTGCTCACCACGGCCTACCCCGACGTCACCTACGTCCGAATGACCGAGCTGGCCAGCGACAACGCCGACGACCTCAACGGCGACCTCAACGGCAACTACGACCGCTTCTCCGAGCAGTGCTTCCGCTGGCAGGAGGTCACCGAGAGCGACAACGAGAGCCCCACCATGGTCTGGCAGGGCTACTACGCCGCCATCGCCGCCGCCAACAACGCCCTCGTGGCCATCGACAACCTCGGCGGGGCCGCCGCCAGCGACACGCTCCGCGCCCTGCGGGCCGAGGCGCTGCTCTGCCGCGCCTTCTCGCACTTCATGCTGACCAACCTTTTCTGCCTTAACTACTCGAAACAACACAGCCAGACCGACCCGGGCATTCCCTACATCACCGAGCCGGAGACCACACTCGACCCGCACTACGAGCGCGGCACCGTCGCCCAGGACTATGAGATGATCGAGCGCGACCTGCTCGAGGGACTACAGCTCATGAGCGACGCCATCTACACCGTGCCGTCGTATCACTTCAACACACGGGCGGCCTACACCTTCGCCTCGCGCTTCTACCTCTTCTACCAGCAGCCCGAGAAGGTCATCCAGTATGCCACGCTCGCGCTCGACGACAACCCCCAGTCGCTCATGCGCGACTACGGCGTCATGCAGTCGATGCCCACCGACGACATGCAGCCCCGCTCGCGGCAGTACGTCTCGTCGACCGAACCCGCCAACTTCCTCCTGCTGCCCGTCTACAGCACCGACCAGTACTACTTCCAGGGCTACTCCACCGGCGCACGCTTCAACAACAACCACTACATCGGACAGGCCGAGGAGTTCTTCGCCACGCCCTGGATGCCCTCCGTCGAGGCCGCACAGCAGTCGCAGAACCTCTATCGCTTCTACTGGTTCTACAGCCAGACCTACGACAAGTTCCTCCTGCCCAAGCAGCCCGCCTACTTCCAGGAGACCAACTCGAACACCCACACGGGCTACTACCGCACCGTCGTCGTCGCGCTGAAGGCTGAGGAGGCCCTACTCAACCGCGCCGAGGCCTACGTCCTGACGGGTCAGAACCAGAAGGCGCTCGACGACATCAACGTCTGGACGCGCAACTTCGTCGTCGACTCCGTCACCTACGTCAGCGGCGGCCACTACAACTGGGACCCCTTCGAGTATGTCGTGGAGTACAGCACCGAGCAGGTGCCCAACCGGCTGACCCTCGAGAGCATCCACGAGTGGGCCTCGAAGTGGGGCTACTATCAGCCGCAGCAGCCCCTGCCACGCAAGCGCCTCAACCCCGAGTTCGTCAGCCTCACCGAGGGCTCCACCCAGGAGGACCTGCTGCAGTGCCTGCTGCTCATCCGCCGACTGGAGTTCCTGCATGAGGGCATGCGATGGTTCGACATCAAGCGCTACGGCATGAAGATCTATCGCCGCGAGATCAACTCGGCCCTCAACATGCTGACGCTGACCGACTCCATGTCCTACCGCGACCCGCGTCAGGCCCTCCAGATCCCCTTCGAGGTGCAGGCCGCCGGCATCACGCCCAACGCCCGCCCCGAGGCCGAGCCCGCGGCCTTCGCCACTTGGAAGATAACAGATAATAGATAACAGATAATAGATAAAGCTATGAATACGAAATATTTCCTGAAAGTCGGGCTGACCGTCCTCCTGGGCGTCAACATCGCAGCAGCGCTCACCAGCTGCTCCGGCGACGACGACGTCGACACCGCCATCAGCGTCATCACCGACAAGCAGACACCCGAGAACGACCTCGACCGATGGCTCATGAAGAACTACGTCGAGCCCTACAACATCGAGATGCGCTACCGTTGGGAGGACAACGAGATGCAGATGGACTACATCCTCGTGCCCGCCAAGTATGAGAACGCCATCCGCATGGCCAAGATCCTGAAGTATATCTGCTTCGACGCCTTCGACGAGGTCACCGGCAGCAAGCAGTTCATACGCTCCTACTTCCCCAAGATCATCCAGCTCGTGGGCAACCCCGGATGGAGCCCCAGCGCCGACGGCTCCTACATCCTCGGACAGGCCGAGGGCGGCTATAAGATCAGCCTCTACTACGTCAACCACCTCGGCGACCAGTACTACGACGCCAACTGGCAGTCGCACGAGGTCATCACCAGCCGCGAGCAGCTCAACACCAACTACTTCCACACCATCATCCACGAGTTTGCCCACGTCTTCCACCAGAAGGTGCCCTACAGCAACGCCTTCACCCAGATCACCGGCACGGACTACGTCGGAGGCATGTACTCCAGCGTCTTCTCCTCCAACAACGACCCGCGCGCCTATCTCATGGGATTCGTCACAGCCTATGCCGCCTGCAACGCCGACGAGGACTTCGCCGAGACCTTCTCGACCTACATCTGCTCCACGCCCGAGGAGTTTGAACTCATCCTCGCCACTGCCGGCGACAGCGGCCGACAGCTGCTGGAGCGCAAGGTCTCGATGGTGCGCAACTACTTCAAGGCCAACTGGGGCCTCGACCTCGACCGCGTCCGCGACGCCGTGCAGACACGCGAGGCCAACCTCGAGGGCCAGGACTTCGACGACATCAGCCTCTGAGTGCATAGTTAATAGTTAATAGATAATAGTTAACAGTTATGATTACAAAGATTATCAAGCAATACCTGACAGCCGTCCTCCTCGGCTGCACCGTCGCTGCGGCTCTCACCGGATGCCAGATGAAGGAGGACGACATCTTCGACGTCGACCCCGCCAACCGTGCCGACCAGTGGATGGCCGACTACCGACGCGTGTTCAACAACAACCGCTACGGATGGGCACTCTTCACCGACAACCCCACCGCCGGACGACATCCCGCCGTCTACACCTATGCCGTCAGGTTCGACGACGTCAACAGCACCTTCTATCGCTCCACGTCGACCGCACGGCTGCCCTACGTCAACACCCTGGACAGCGTCGTGAGCATGTACTCGCTGAAGAACGACAACGGCATCGTACTCTCCTTCGACACCTACAACGCCTTCTTCCACTACTACGCCGACCAGTCGCAGTACTTCGCACAGGAGCTGCAGGGCGACTTCGAGTTCTGCCTCGACCGCTACTCCGCCAACGAGGACACCATCTTCGGACGCGGCAAGACCAAGCAGCTGCCCTTCATGATGATCAAGTTGCCCGTCACACCACAGCAGTATCAGGACGCCAGCGACAGCATCAAGTCGGACTACGCACCCTTCAACTGCTCCTTCGTCTGCGCCGGCGACACCCTGCCCGCACGCTTCCTCAGCGGCTATCAGAACCTCTCCATCTGGATGGACGGCGACGACCCCTCCATCGACGGCCACCTCTACAGCTACGGCAACCTCGTCGGAGGCATCTACTTCCTCGAGCCCATCGAGTATAAGGGCCACGTCATCCGCGAGATGCACATCAAGGCCGACAAGTCGGGCTACGACGACGTCTACGACCAGGCGCAGATCATCCCCAAGCCCTTCGCCAACTACTTCCTGCAGGACGAGGAGTACGACTCGCGATTCTTCGGCTACTCCGCCCTCGGCTCCTGGACACAGCAGCAGTGGGACAAGGCCCGCGAGGCCCTCACGGCCAGCGGCGTCTACGACCCCAACAGCCTCGTCTACGTCTGCATCTACACCGACGGCAAGGGCGAGTTCCATCTCATCTTCAACATGTGGTACGGCTCGGGCGAGATCCACTACCCGATGGAGATGCGCAAGGTCAGCAACGACGAGATAGCCATCCGATGGACGGGCGAGGAGCACCACGGGCTGGGCGTCAACCTCTACGAGGCCGGCTTCCGCTACTTCGTCGACGCGCTGGCCACGAAGGACGAGTGGCGCACCTATCGCATCTCGGCCCAGACCGGCTCCGTCATGTCGCCCGGCGAGATGAAGCTGACCGACGAGCAGAACCCCGACAACTCCTTCTACTTCCCCACCTACTTCCGCTACTACCACCAGAGCATCTGGGACTAAGAGGGAAAAGTGAAGAGTGAAAAGTGAAAAATTTGCTACCTCCCAATGAGTATTGACTCTGTAGGCGGTAGCAAATTTTTCACTTTTCACTCTTCACTTTTCACTCTTCACTTTTCACTCTTCACTTTTCACTCTTCACTTTTCCCTCTTCACTCTTCCCTTCTCACAGCTGTCCCGCCTCGACCATCAGCACGACGCGCTCCGTCAGGCGGTCGACGCCGTCAGCGTCGTAGCCCTTCTTCAGCGACGCGCCGAACATCCAGGCGAAGGCCTGCCACATGCCAGACCGCACAGGACCGATGAAAGCCTGCATCGCCTCGTAGGCCGTCGAGTTGCACTCGCGGTCCACCAGCTTGATGAGCAGCTTGCCCTGCGAGAACGTCAGCTTCTTCATCTTCGGCTTATATTCCTTCACGATGGCCGCCTCGACGCGCTTCATGTGCTCCTCCTTCTCCTTCTTCGTAGGCAGCGTCTCCAGGTACTCCGCCGTCTCGATCAGCATCTGGCGCACCTCCTTGGCCAGGGGCAGCGTCTTCTTCACGTTCTTCACCAGCCTGAGGTAAGCCTGTTGCTGCCGGCGGTTCTTGAACGTCGGCTCCGGATAGACGTAGACGTTCGACATCTCCATATACTGGATCGAGTCGCCGTCGACCACCGTCCGTGCCACCTTCACCGTCGGCACCATCGTCGGCTCGCCCGTCGCGACCTCCTCCTGCGCCCGGGCCACCGTCAGCCCCGCCGCCAGCATCACCGCTGTCAAAAGTATTCCTTTCGTCATCATTCTGTCTGCAAAGATCAGACCCCCAACACAATGGCAGGGTCGATATTCAGCTTACGGCTCATTTCCCTTCCTGTCTTCAGCGAAGGCTCTGCATGGCCCGTGATGATCTCACTGATTCGAGTCTTACTGATGCCAAGCATTTCTGCCAACTTAGCCTGCGTCAACCCCATCTCATACATCCTGAGTTTCAGAATCTCAACCAGTGAAGGCGAGGCAATCGGATAATGGATAGCCTCATATTCCTCTACGAGATCTGAAATCATATCCAGTTCAATGTAGTTTTTATCTGTTACAGGCGTGTCCTCATGAATCATTGGCAGCAACTCATCGATTCTTTTCAGCGCCACCCTATAAGCAGCTTCGTCCTTTATCTGTGCCATACCTCTAAATATTTTTAATGTCCTTAATCCTATCATACTCTGAGTGCGTCCCTACAAAGCGGATATACACACGTTGAGGAGTAAACTGGATGACCACGACCAGTCGGTAGTCATTCCCTTTTATGTTAAATACATAATGCTGATTGCCTACGCTGTCCACGCTGTTAAACGTGCGCTTTATGTCAGCAAAGCATGTCCAGCTTGCCTTGACCGTCTTTGCGTACCACTCCTCCAAGGCCGCCTTGGACTGTGGATTACGCGTATAATACGCCGTTAATGTACTTCTTGCTATAACATGCATACGATCTCTCCCCTTTTTCTGCCTGCAAAGATAAGCAATAATTTCCGTTCCGCCAAATTTTTTTGCCATACATGCAGCAGGGGCGGCATCCACACCAAGGATGCCGCCCCCGCCTATGAGAGTCTTTTCAATTCCTTTCTTTAATGCACAGACGAGATTACTCCTCGTCGTCCCAGATGCTGCGGCTGCCGCGGCTGTCGACGTGACCGCCAGCGAAGTCGTCGTTGCTTTCTGTGACGTCTTCCAGTCCTTTGACAGAACCGGCCAGGATGGCCTGGAGCTCAATCTGCTCGATGCTTACAACTGGCTTGATATATGCTTTCATTGTCGTAAATTCCTTTTAGTGGTTAATAATAATCTTCCAAAACTTACTTCATGACAACCTTCTTGCCATTCTGGATGAAGATGCCCTTCTGGGCCGACTTCACCTGCTGACCGTTCAGGTTGTAGACGCGTGCGTTCTCAGCATCAGCGGCAGCTACGCCCTCGATGCCAGTCGACTCGCCACCGTCGACGACGAACTTCAGCGAGCGGGCAGCGCTTTCAGACACCTGGATGTAAGCACGATAAGGATCCACCGTAGCAGCATTGGCACCAACAGGATAGATCACATTCGAGCTCAGCACGTAGTTGGTCACGCCCTCAGCAGCACTGACAGTGGTCTCGGCATAGACGCCCTTCAGGCTTGCATTGCCCTTCACCACTTCATTAGCCTCAGTAGCGACCACGGCCACGTTGTTCAGCTCAATCTCGCTCTTGTCGCTCTCGCTGCGCATCAGGAACGGCTCGTTGGGCTTGCTCTCAGTGATACTCGTGAAGTTCAGGGTCGTGCCCTCATAGCTGTCGAGCGTAGCCATCTTGTCGAGGCCGCTCACGGCGAACGGATAGATAGCGGTAGCCCACTTGCCGGCAGCCAGCGAGCGCGTGATCTTCACTGCGGGATAGGTGCCAGGAGCGTAAGTGGGAACAGCGCCGTCGGCAAACTCAAGCACCTGCGAAGCATCCTTAGTAATAGAAACACCTGTTATCACGGTATTACCACTGTTAGCCAGCTTCAGCACGTAGTTGCCAGCCTCACCGGTCACGAACTTGATGGTCTTGGTGACAAGGCTATTGGCAGCTTTGTATTCAGTGTCATTTGCCTCATAAGCAATAGCAGCCATACCTTGCTCGCCGTTCAAGACAGAAGCTGTCATTCCATCATTGGAATCAGTTGCCCATGATGCATACTTGAACGTCAGCGTATAAATGGTGTTAGCCTTAAGAGGCATCGTGTAGACACCTGCATTACCATACTCCATTGAACCCGGCTGGTTGTAATACACGGTTCCATTGGTGTCATCACCCTCTGCGCCATTCTGGAACTGTCCCCAGCCATTTGTACGGTTCCAGCCATACTTCTGAATGTCAGTGTAGGAAGAGCCCTGGCCAATGGCGAAGTTACCATTGTAGACGCACTCCACGTCAGCAGTGTTAGCAGTCCAGGTGGCAGCGGTCAGAGCATTGGTAGCAGCCACGACAGCAGTACTTGAAGCAGCATTTGGATTGATGGCCTTGGCTGCGGCCAGAGCCTCAAGGGCTGCGACGTTGTTGTAAGGAGCATACTCATCAGCCTCGAAGCCAAGCGTATGATCCTCAGCGGCTGCGATGGCAGCATTCAGAGTTTCCACGTCGGCAGCAGTTGCGCTTTCGCCCTCAAAGACAATCTTGACGTTCTTGAAAGCAAGCCAGTTATAGTTAGGATCAACGGTCTTGAAACCAAGCTTGAGCTCACCGTCGTCTCCAACGAGGACACTCACGCTAAAGTCACCCGTCTGACCCTTGAAGCTTGTCTCTGTAGCTCCAGAAGTGAGGTCAGTGGTCTCTTCATTAGCAAACAGGAGGGCTGAGCCTGCGTTGGGAGCAACATTGGCCTCATTGTTGACAGCTGTAGTGGCTGTAATGGTATAGACACCTTTCTGAAGTCCTGTCAAGGTTTGATAAATCGTATTTGATGACAGGGTTTTTCCGTTGATAATCCAATACTCAATCATAGGAACGGCCATACCAGAGGCGGTACCTGCCCATGTGTCAAGATGGAAAGCTTCACCTTCGGCCAAAGCGCTTTCAATCTTCCAGTTGTCATTGCCTACAGCAGCGTTACCGGCAGCATTAGGCAGAGCGCGTGTCATATCTGAACCGTTGGCAGTCTGCGACTTAACCAATGCGACGATTTCAGCCTCAGCATCAGCCACCTTTGCAGAAATAGCATCTTCAGCTATATTGCCTTCCTCATAGTCTTTCTTGATAGCTGCGATATTCGCGTCGAATGTGGAAACATAAGAGGGCGAATTATCGCTGACAGCAGTCTTTACGGCAGCGGCTTCTTCCAATTTCGTTCCTAAGGGAGCATACTTTTCAGCCGAAAGATTAGCTGCATCGATGGCTGCGCGCAATGTATTATAGTTGGCAATGGTTTTGACAGCATCAAACTCTGCTAATGCTTCCTGCAGCACAGTCTTCGTAGCAGCAAGCATCGGCTTACTTTCGCATTCCTGTGCTTCTGCTGCGATGGCCGAAGCGTCTTCTGCTGAAACCTCATTTGAATAATAGGTCAATTTGAAGTTGTTGAACATCAACCAGCCACCCCATGTGAAAGCATGAGAATGTAGAGAAATCTCGATGGTCTTTTCTTCACCCACATAGACATAGACTTCAGTATAATACTTTCCTGCCGAGAAATAGGTGCTATTAGCTTCGGAAGGGCTTCCAGGACCATTTCCGTTGATTTTTCCACTGTACCAGTCATCAATCTTGGTGAAGTTATTGTTAGCTTTCAGGTAGGCGACACTAGCGTCATAGCCCATATCGCCAATGCGGTTGTTGTTGTCGTTATTTCCACAACGATAAGTGGCATTAACGGATACCTTGTAGAGACCTTCTTTTTCTACAGTCACGGTCTGTGTGATGGCACCGGCACCTTCGTAAACTTCAGGTGTCGTTTTGGGTTCTGCATTACCCCAACCAATATTAAAATTGCGATTGTCATTCGCAGAAGTAGTCCAGCCTTCCGTATTGTGGCTTGTGTCGAAAGTGCCATTCTTGATTAATGAACTCTGATCAATTCCAATATAGTTTGCGCTAATGTAGGAATCAAAAGCAGCTGAAGTCTGTTCATCAAGCGAAATACCCATTGATGTGGCAGCAGCCATTTTCTGGTCTTTAGTATAGCCAGCAATCATAGCATTGCGCTCATCCTTTGATAGGAACTGCCAAATATAGTTGTGTCTGTTGCCTTCTCCGTCTCCGACGACGTTGCCATACCAGTCTTCAATTTCCTTGCTATTGTTAGTGTTGAGAAGCTTGTAATTGCCATTTCCCTGATCCTGAACAGTAATCGTGCGAGCACGGTCTGTTCCACCGTCGCTATACATAAACCCATCGTCCGATAGATAGCCGTTGTGGTGGATGAATTGGAACTGATAAGTATTCTCAGTACCTGTACTGATTAGCTTTACAGGGAAACCAAAATTGTCAATAACGACCTGGAAACCGTAATTATTGCCTGTACTCATGAATCCTGGAGTACCATCGGTACAAGCAGTGTTGTAAAGATAGTAGATACCATCCGCTGTCGGCGTCTGGTATGCATTGGCAGTCAAAGCTCCCATAAGGGCGGCGGCTGCCACGAAAAGTTTTAGTTTTCTCATAATGTTTGTATTAAGTTAGTAAATATGGTTTGTAGTCGATTGATACTCAATAGAGTGGCAAAATTACAACAAATCTGTGAAAGTTGTGCCGTCGTGGGGTGATAATTAACAAAAAATAAGCATTCGGGGGAGGATGACTATTTTAGTTCGTGAGACGATTATTCTAATGATTCCTATTCGTTTCCCGATAAAGTCATCTACGGCCGGTTCGCTGAAGAGATGCTATTATGGGTGTACGCTCAGCGGAAAATGTAAAAGAAATTCGGAATTTTCGGCTAATTTTTGCAACCGGCTGATTTTTAATCGGTTATTCGCAGGCTGGGAAAGAAACGGTGCTTTTCGGGTCGAGAAGCGGTGCTTTTTTGATCGAAAAGCGGCACTTCTCGGGCCGAGAAGTGCCGCTTTTTCAAAAGACGTGCTGTCGATGTAAAGAATATTCCGAATGCGCGCTGGCCGACGGTCTCAGGCGGTGCGGGGGATCATGCGGAGCCACTTGCGGTAGCCGGCGATGGCGACGACGGTGTAGAGGGCGTAGATGGCGGCCTTGAAGGGGATGCCCTTATATATATATAATATGGTGCAGACGGCGTCGACGACGAACCAGAGGAGCCACTGCTCGGCGTACTTGTGGGCCAGTGCCCATAGTGCTACGATGCTGAGGGCGGTGGTGAAGGCGTCGGTGAGGGGTACGGTGGAGTTGGTCTGTGTGGAGAGGAAGAGCCAGATGAGTGCCCACAGGAGAATGAAGACGGCAGCGGTTGGCAGGATGAGGCGGAGGGGAAAATGGCCCACCCCCTGCCCCTCCCCTCGGGAGGGGTTGGGGGTGGGCTGCTGTTTGGGCTTCCATTTCACATATCCATAGAGGCCGGCGAGGCAGTAGTAGACGGCGAGGCCGAAGTCGGCATAGAGGCCGGCCTTATAGTAGAGGACCATGTCGACGGCGGGCATGACGACGGAGGCGAGCCAGAGCCAGATGCTGGCGCGATATTCGAGGTAGAGGTAGACGAGGCCGAGGACGAAGCCGAGGATGTCGAGAAAGCGTAGTGTGTCCATGTGAGAAAAGATTAAAGATGAAAGATGAGAGATGAAAGATATGATTAGCAAAAAGACGCAGATGACGCAGCGACAAGTCTAATCATATCTTTCACTTTTCATCTTTCATTTTTCATCTGAATCAGAACCTCAGCGTCAGTGAGCCCATGAAGGTGCGGCCGGCCATGGGTATGAAGCCGATCTGATAGTAGCGGTTGTCGTTGGGATGGCCGTAGTCGTCGAGGATGCTGGAGTAGACCCATCCGCTGGAGGCGTAGCGGGCGTTGAGGACGTTGTTGACGTTGAGGCCTACGATGGCCTCGCGGAGACCGCGGACGCGCAGGGGGAGGCGATAGGAGGCATAAAAGTTCGACACGCAGAAAGCTGGCAGGGAGCGGTCCTCGTTCTCGGTGTTGTCGAGGTATTGGCGCGAGGTGAAGTTGGTGTGCCATGTGGCCTGCAGCCCGCGCCAGTGGAAGTCGACGAATCCGTTGAGGATGGCCGAGGGCGAGAAGGCGAGGGTGGTGCCGTCGTAGTGGATGGGCCGGAAGGAGTCGTCCCAGTCGACGGAGGCCATCTCGGTGAAGTCCTTCAGGCGGTTCTGGCTGAGTGCAGCGTTGGCCTCGACGGTGAGGACGGGCAGGAGGTCCCATGCGGCGGTGAGCTCTGCGCCCATGCGGTAGCTCGACTTGATGTTGGTGGTCAGGGGCTCGCCGATCTCGCTGAGCTCGCCCGTCTGTACGAACTGGTCGTTATAGTCCATGTAGTAGAGGTTGGCGCCGAGGCGTAGGGTGCGTGTGGAGTAGTTGTAGCCCAGCTCGTAGTCGATGAGGCTCTCGGCCTCGGGGAGGGGATACTTGTAGTTGTCGGTGAAGTTGTTGCGCTCGGGCTCGCGGTGGCTGACGGCGACAGAGGCGTAGGCGAAGTGCGGGCCGGCGGAGTAGCTCAGTCCGGCCTTGGGGTTGAAGAAGTTGTAGTGCTTGGCGATGTCGAGCGGCTGGTTGTAGTAGCGTCCGCCCTCCTCGTAGAAGCGGTCGTTGATGCCGTTGGTCTCGTAGTCGACGTGGCGGTATTGCACGTCGGCGAAGAGCTTGAGGGCCATGGTGAGGTCGTAGCTGGCCTTGACGAAGGCGCTGACGTCGTACTTGTCGGCGTTGGAGTCGTAGTATTTGTAGTCGCCCTGTGCGAGCACGAGGCTGCTCAGCGTCGGGTCGGCCAGGTAGGTGAGGTAGCCGAAGTGGTTGGCATTAAATAGCTGGGCCGACAGGCCTCCGATGACGTCCATGCGCTCGTGCTTGTAGCGGGTGTTGAAGAGGACGCCGAGCAGGTTCTGCGACATGCCTTTCTGGCGGACGGCGTCGGTCTTGACCGACTTGCCCTTGGCGTCGACGTAGTCGAGTCCGAACTTCGAGACCTTGCTCTGGGGGCGGAACTCGTCGTAGTAGCCGCGGCCGTAGGTGTAGTGGAGGGTTCCCGAGGCGGTCCATCCGTTCTGCCAGTCGTAGGCCAGGGAGAGGAGGTTGTGGCTCTGGTGGAAGTTGTCGGTGGTGCGGGGCCAGTAGTGTTGAGAATTGGGAGTTGAGGATTGAGAATTGAAGGGGTAGCGCTCAGTCAGGTATTTGCCGTCGGGGCCCTTGACGAAGAGGCCGTTGTCGTCGGTCGCGAGGCGCTCGTAGAGCGAGTTGAAGCGTCCGAGTCCGGCGTCCCACATGTCGCGATAGTCCTTGATGCCCGTCGCGGTCTGATAGGCCCATGAGCCGTCGTCGTAGTTGCCGTCCATGAGCGAGTAGTCGCCGTTGCCGGCGGTGACGCCGTTCCATGCCTGTCCCGTCTTCTCGAAGTTGCCGAAGTTCTTGTATCTGATGGCAATGCCATCAGACACCCAACTGAGGCCGGCGTAGTAGGAGCCCGAGCGGCCGTCGGTGCCATGAATAAAACCGTCGGTATTGGTCTCGTGGTAGGCGCCGTCGAGGATGAAGTGGTCCCAGAGGAGGCCCGTGGAGAAGGAGCCGCCGACGTTGAACGTGTTATAGGAGCCGTAAGAGCCCGACACCTCGGCCGAGGGGCGCGTCGAGGGGGTCTTCGAGGTCATGGCGATGGTGCCGCCGAAGGCGCCGTCGCCGTTGGTCGAGGTGCCGACGCCGCGCTGGATCTGGACTGATCCGAGCAGCGATCCGTAGGAGTTCATGTTAGCCCAGAAGACGGTCTGGTCCTCGGGCGAGTTGAGGGGGACGCCGTCGAGGGTCACGTTGATACGGCTACCGGCGGCGCCGCGGATGCGCATGTAGACGGAGCCCGTGCCCAGCCCGTTCTCGCTCCAGGCCTGGACGCCGGGTGTGCGTGCGAAGAGGAAGGGCAGCTCCTGGCCGGTGGTGGAGTGCTGTGCGAGCTCCTGGCGCTTGATGTTGCTGACGGCGTAGGGTGCGCTCTTCTGTGTGCGTACGCCGCTGACGACGACTTCCTGGAGTCGCGACATCTTCAACGAGTCGGCCTCTGTCTGTGCCCCCGCTGCCTGGGTCATGGCCAGAGCCATGACGCTGAAAAGAATCTTTTTCATTTTTATCTTTTAATTTAGATTAAACAAAATGGGGATTTTTTTACCGTTTCATCCCTTCGGCGGCATTATCCGCATCAGGTTCTGAGGGTATCATCTCAGCCCGCCACGTCGACGGGCACCCCTTGAATTCGGCTGCAAAGTTACGAAGAATAAATGAGAAACGCGAAAGAAATCGCAATAAATTAGTCTCTGACTTTCTTTTGCTCCCTTACTCCAAACCGCAAAGCGGTCTTACAAAAACAAATAAAAACAAATAAAACATAATTCAAGTTTCGCTTGTACTAATTATCTGATAATGAGTGTCACTTCGTGACAGAAATCTAGCAAATCTTTTCAAATCTTCCAAAGCAGAT